>JACXTT010000038.1_pt1 | contig 181759 bp, 168 predicted proteins | sample 9270951 | NCBI WGS metagenome assembly JACXTT01 (sample SAMN15532306, study PRJNA645909) | rock metagenome | isolation source: weathered quartz diorite | place: Puerto Rico | collected 2017-06-21 | reverse complement strand
CGGTTTACCGCTTGACAAGCGATTGTAATCCGCGTATAAAAGTCCCAATTTTTTCCCCAGGGAACGAGCTGCTTCTTCCAGGAGCCAACGCTTTTGCTATCGGAAACGCCCTGTCCTCGCAAATTCCCGCGTATGTTTCTGGGCCCAATCGATGAGGAGGTCAATCTAAAAATGAAGCACTTGTGCAAACGGCTTTTCCCCATGACTGCGTTGATCGGTACTCTTGCGCTGGTGGTGCCTGTCGCTTCCGCGGAGGACGCGATGAACCACGACGGCGCGCACGACATGCTGCACCACGACATGGGGCAGATGATGCAGGACATGTCGATGCCCGAGCCGCCCCCTGGCCCGGCGCCCGACGGGGTGCAGTACCAGAAGGCTGGCGTGGCGTTGATGGACAAGATGCAGAATCAGCTCGATGCCGAAATCCAGCGTGCCGGCGGCAATCTCGGTGGATTCACCTCGGGTGCCGAGGCGCACGCGGCGATGCAGGGCACACTGTTGCGTATCAGCACCACCGAAGAATCGGTGGTCCCGGGCGGGCGGTGCCCTGCCACGGTACCGGTCAAGACCTTTGATATCTCCGCGATCAACATCGACATCACCATCGATCGCTTTCTGGATCACTTTCCCGGCTACCTGTACGTCCTGACGGAGAATCTCGAGAAGGTGCGGGCCGAGGAGAAAAAGAACGCCGATGCCCGGGCCAGCAGCGACGAGTTCCCGGCGGCGGGGATTTCGATCGGTCTTCAAGGCGACCTGATCCAACCGTTGGTCATTCGCGCCAACGCGGGGGACTGCGTCCGGATCACCTTGCGCAATCAGACGACGAACGATGAACCGGTGAGTCTGCACATCCACGGGTCGAGCATGGTCGTGAAGGCGACCGGACAAGCCGCCACCATGACCAATAAAGACTCGCTGGTCATGCCCGGCAAGAGCCAGGAGTTCGAGTGGTACATCCCCGGGGATGAGCCCGACAAGGCGCACCATTTCCACAGCCACGCGGTCCGCGAGCAGTGGGCGACCGGGATGTTCGGGTCGCTGGTCGTCGAGCCGAAGGGATCGAAGTACTTGAGCCCCTGGACGGGGCAAGAGATGAAATCGGGCTGGATGGCGATGATCGAGGATCCGAACGGCCCCGATTTCCGAGAGTTCGCGATCTTCTATCACGAGATCGGCGATGAAGTGTTTCGGATCAACAAGAAAAAAGACGGCGAGCTGCTCGACCAACGGGACGCCTTGACCGATACTTATCGCCCCGGCGGCCGCGGGTTGAATTTGCGAAGCGAGGCCCACGGCGTCCGGCTGGCGTTGCAGCAAGAGAAGCACGGATTCCACGACGAATCCCAGGGGTACGGTTCGCATACCTTCGGCGATCCCGCCACGACGGTTCCGAGGTCGTACCTGGGCGACCCGGTGAAATACAGAATGATGGGCGGTGCCGAGGTCATTCACTCCCACCATCTCCATGGGGGCAGCGATCGTTGGCCCCGGTCTCCGGAGGCCGTGACCGCCGCCGAGTTCAATTTCGCCGCCACCGCGAACGGGACGGGTCCGGTGAAGTTCCCGCCGATCCGCACCAGTTCCGAGCGGCTGGACGTTCAGGCCATCGGCGCGGCCGAGTCCTACAACGAGGTGATCGAGTGTGGGTCCGGCGGGTGCGCGTACGGCGCCGGGGATTACACGTTTCACTGCCATATCCCGCAGCACTACGTGACCGGCATGTGGGGATTCTGGCGCGTGTACAATGCGCTGCAGGCCTCGGGATCCCAGGACGATCTGATGCCGCCCTTGGCCGAGCTTCCTGACCGCAAAGGGAAGATGAAGCCGGCGGTCGATTCGGCCAAGTTGGTCGGCACGACCGTGGACTGGTTCGCCGGCAAGAAGTTCAAGATCACGGCCGACAAGACCGATTGGAAGGCCAGTCCCGCGACGGTCTCGATCAAAGACTGGGTCGAGATGCAATTGCCGCCGCGGGGGCTGCCCGGCGGTCAAGAAGACGAGACCAAACAAATCGCCGCGTACGACGCGTCGGTGTACGATTGGAAGTGGGACGGCAATACCGCGTTGAACGAAACCGAGACCAAGCAGGTGTGGGCCAACTACAAATCACCCACGCCCGGCAAACGACTCCCGATTCGGTGGGACCCCGCGACCGGCAAGCCGTCGTTCCCGTGGCTGCGGCCTCACCTCGGCCAGCGGCCGCCGTTCTCGCCGGACCACAATCCGTCCCCGTTCTTCGAGCCCATCCGTTTGGATCAAGAGGGCAAGCGGACGACCGAGCCGGCTCAGCCCGGTGAAAATGGTCCGTGGAGCCTGTGTCCAACCCGCGCTCCGCGCAAGTTCTACACCGTCAATGCGATCACCCTGCCGATCACGTTAAAGAAGGCCACGCCCAAGACGCCGGCCATCGTGGATCCCGACGGGATGATCTTTGTTTTGGAGGAAGAAGAGGCGGCGATTCGGGCGAACGACGATTTGAAGATGCCGCTGGCGATCCGCGCGAACGTGTATGACTGCGTGGACGTCGTGTTCAAGAGCGAGCTCAAAGACGACAAGCGGGTGGCCAATTCGAGCAAGGTGAACATGCACCCGCATTTCTTCCAGTTCGACATCCAGGCGACCGACGGGGTGATCATCGGCCACAATTACGAGCAGTCGGTCCGACCGTACACCCTGCTGAAAGCGGAAGACCGCGAGGAAACCCACCACGGGATGCCGATTCCCCAGAACACGACCTTGACGAAAGCGGCCAAGGCGGGGGAGACCTCCATCCAGATCGCATCGGCGATCCGCCACGTCGACGTCCACGACGTGAAGTTCGACACGCCGATGTTCCATCCGGGTTCGGTCATCGGCATCGGGCTGAACGGCGTGGGTGAGTTCGAAGCCCGTCGCGTGAAAGAAATCAAAGGCAACGAAGTGGTCTTTACCGAACCGTTGAAGAACGACCACAAGGTCGGGGCCATCGCGAGCACCGAGTTCGTCCGCTACCGGTGGTATCCGGACGTGGACCTCGGAATCGTCTTCTGGCACGACCACGTGTTCGGTCTGGATAGCTGGGGACACGGGCTCTTCGGGTCCACGATCGTCGAACCGCCGAACTCCACCTATCACGACCCCAAGACCGGGAAAGAAGTCCGAAGCGGCGTGGTGGTCGATATTCACACCACCGATCCGGTCGCGGCCAGGGTCAAGGGGAGCTTCCGGGAGGTGGTCAACTGGATCATCGACTCCAACCCTCGGACCGCGGAGTTGATCACGGCGGACAATCCCATGCAGAAGGGCGCCGGTCGACCATCGGTCGACGGCACGGCCTCGGCCAAGTATCTCGCGCATATGAATAAGTCGGCGATCCCCTACTTGAACGGCGGCGAGGCGACGACCGGCGGCGGTTTCGCGCTGCGCGTCGAGCCGCTCTCGGTGCGATTGGCCAATAATCCCGATCCGTCGATGCTGTTCTCTAGCAAGGGGCACGGAGATCCAGGGACGCCGCTGGTCCGGGCGTACCTGGGCGATCCGATCGTGTTCCGCTCGCTCCAGCCCTCCGCCAATGAGGCGCATACCTGGCACGTGAGCGGGCACGCCTTTCAGATCGATCGCTACAACGATGACGCGCTGCCGCGGAACACCTTCCACATCGCCATCGCGGAGCGTATCGATACGGTGATTCAGGCCGCGGGAGGACCGCAGAAGATGGCGGGGGATTATCTCTATCACTCGGGCCGCGCCTCGCACTTCAGCGAAGGGGCGTGGGGTCTCATCCGGGTTTTGGATAAAGCCGATCCGACCCTCCAACCGTTGCCCTCGCGGGAGGAGATTCCCGCCTCGGCGAAGGAAGTCTGTCCCAGCGATGCGCCGGTCAAGACCTTCAACGTGTCGGCCATCGATTACGCGATGAAATTCAGCAAGGGCGCGCCCGAGGCGATCGAGGTGGATCTTGCCAGGAACCTGAAGCTGGGTAATCCGACAGGCAAGGTCTACGTGTTGGACGATGAAATCACCGCCGTCAAAGGCGGGATGCTCCAACCGAACCCCTTGACCCTGCGGGTCAACGTGGGCGATTGCATCAAGATCAAGTTGACGAACAAGATGGCCAAGGCGCGGGCCGGCCTGCACGCCGACATGTTGGCGTTCGATCCCAAAGACTCGATGGGGATCAACGTCGGCAATAACACGGGCGACCAGACCGTCGCGCCGGGACAGAGCAGGACCTATACGTTTTACGCGCATCCCGAGTATGGCGAGAATGCAGCGCTGATCCAAGACTGGGGCAACGTCCTGGAGAATCCCCGGGACGGGTTGTATGGGGCGATCATTATCGGCCCGCGGGGATCGAAGTACCGAGACCCCGTAAGCGGCGCCGATCTCTCCGCACGGAACGCGTGGCAGGCGGACGTGATCGTCGATCGCAACGTGGCCGGGAACGAGCACCGGACCAACTATCGGGACTTCGCCCTGATGTTCCAGGACGAGGACAATCTGATCGGGACGAGCTTCATGCCGTATGCCCAGAAAGTCGCCGGTCTGACGGGCATCAATTACCGGGCGTCGACTCCGCTGGACTATGCGCTGGACAACGACGGCTGCGACGTCGGCACGTTGTTCCGGTGTGTGTCCGACAAGGGCGGCGTGAACACGCCGATCCTGGAGGCTCATGCGGGCGATCCGGTCATGATCCACGTTTTCGGCGGGTTCAACGAGCAGGTCGGCGTGTTCGCGCTCGACGGCCACGAGTGGCCGGTCGATAAGTTCCGTGGCGCGCACCTCCACAGCTCGTTCGAGTTCGGCGGGAGTTCTTACCTGCGTCTCGATCTGCGCGGCGGGGCGGGTGGTCCGCAGCATTTGCCGGGCGACTATGTGTACATGAATCACCGGGCGGCGTACATCGACGCAGGACAGTGGGGAATCTTCAGAGTCCTTCCCCCAGGTGACAAGCGGGTCCTGGCTCTGGAGAGTCCCGAGTTTGGAGTGAGACCGGTGTCGCTGGGTTCCGACAACCGGTAGGGGAAATCTGACGGGTATTTCGAAGAGGGGCCTCCATGAGGCCCCTCTTTTTTTTGGGGTGAAAGGTGTGTATCGTGGAGGCCGGTATGTGTTGGAAAGGGCGTCGTCAGCGGTCGTCAGCCGCCGCGCATTCGTGAAAAGGATCGTCCCATGTCAGACACACGCCACCGGTATCATAATGATCGACCTGAAATGGCGGAGTTCTTGCCCCACGCGTATGCCAGAGTGTTGGAAATCGGGTGTGGTGAAGGCCTGTTCGCGAAATACCTGAGGCCGGAGTCCGAGCGCTGGGGAATCGAGGTGGACGAAGGGGCCGCGCACATCGCCTCCTCACGCATGAAGACGGTCCTCTGTGGCAAGTATCATGAGGTGTCCGATGATCTGCCAGAGAACTATTTCGACCTGGTCGTGTGCAACGACGTCATCGAGCACATGGAGGATCATGAGGCGTTCTTGCGGTCTATTCGCACGAAGTTACGGGACGCGGGACGCTTGGTTGCGTCTCTTCCCAACGTTCGTTACATCCGCAATCTGAATGAAGTGCTGTTTCTGAAGGACTGGAGATATCGCGACGCGGGGATTCTCGACCGAACGCACCTGCGTTTTTTTACGGAAAAAAGCCTCGCCCGCAGTCTCTCACACAACGGGTTTCTGGTCGAAGAGATCAGGGGCATCAACCGAACGAAAAACCCCTTCCGACGCGTGGTCCTGCTCGTGATCCAGGCGGTCACGTTGGGATACTACGCCGATATCCAATACCTCCAGTTCGGAGTACGGGCGAGAAAACGAACGTGAATCCACGGCACGGCGTGTAGTCACGCCTGACTCCCTCTTTCGAAAAGGCTGAACGTTCAGCCTCGCGCAGGGAAGACAATCGGCCGGGACGGCACATCGGTCAAGACGGGAAGGAGAACGGCATGAAACTCCTGGCAGGGGTCGTGTTTCTTTGGACCTCGAGTCTCTCACGACCTGCCCAACGCGTTCATGCGGTCATTCCCTGGTATACTCTCGTCGCGTCCGGCCTAAACGGGGAGCGAGGTCGCCATGGTGAGTGCTGAAGTGATCTGGCTGAGTTTGGGAGTCGTGCTGCTGCTGGTCGAGGTGACGACCGGCGGGTTCTGGCTTGGCTTCTTCGGCGTCGGCGCGATCATTGCGTCGGCCCTCGCGTGGCTGGGCGTCGTCGAAGAAATCAACGGCCAGCTCGGCGTGTTCCTGATCGCCTCGGTCCTTCCCCTGATCCTCACGCGGCGAGCGCTGGTGCGTTGGCTCAATCAGAAGACGCCGGCCGGGATGGTGGGCGATGCCGCGGGCCAGACCGCCGTGGTGGTCTCGGAAGTCGGGCCGCAAACGGTTGGACGCGTGGAGTTTCAAGGCAGCACCTGGGACGCGGAGTTGGCGGGCGGCGAGCGGTTGTCCGCAGGGACCCGCGTGAGAATTATCCGACAGGACGGCACGCGGCTCTTCGTCCGCTCGCTCTAACCGAGTGCTGAAAAACTCGGGAACCCCTGCGGGCTGCTCAAAAAGTTCCAGATGCAAGGCGGATGGAGGTCTTGCGCGCGGAGCGTACTGGCTCGTACGTGAGCACGCAAGACCGACTGACAACGCAGCAGATGGACTTTTTCAGCAGCCCGATACACGGAGGAGGCGATAATGACGACGACCCTCATCAGCCCCGCCTGGATCTTGCTGGTCCTTCTGGCCCTGGTCCTGTACGGGCTGGCCGTTCGGATCGTTCCCCAGCAGAGCGCGTACATCGCGGAACGCTTGGGGCGGTACCACGCCACGCTCACGGCCGGGCTGAACTTCATCATTCCTTTTGTCGACCGCATTACATACCGCCACACGCTCAAGGAACAGGCGATCGACATCCCTGAGCAGATTTGCATTACGAAGGACAATGTCCAGGTCGGCGTCGACGGCGTGTTGTTTCTGCGGGTGGTGGACGCCCAGAAAGCGTCCTACGGCATCGGCAGCTACATGTTCGCCATCACGCAATTGGCGCAGACCACGCTGCGGAGCGAGATCGGCAAGATCATGCTGGACCGGACCTTCGAGGAGCGCAGCACGATCAACGCGCTGGTCGTCAGCGAGCTGGACAAGGCCACCGAACCCTGGGGCGTCAAAGTCCTGCGCTACGAGATCAAGAACATCACGCCGCCGAAGGACGTCCTGAGCGCGATGGAAAAACAAATGCGCGCCGAGCGGGAGAAGCGGGCCGTGATCCTCACGTCCGAGGGCGAACGCGACGCGAAGATCAACCGCGCCGAGGGGGATAAGCAGCAGGTCATCAAGCAGTCCGAAGGCTCGAAGGAGCAACAGGTCAACGTGGCTCAGGGCCAGGCTGCGGCGATCCGCGAAGTGGCCGACGCCACGGCGCAAGCCATCCGCCAGGTCGCCGCCGCGATCACCGAACGCGGAGGCTTGGAAGCGATCAACCTGCGCGTGGCCGAGCAGTGGGTCGCCCAATTCGGCCACGTCGCTAAAGAAACGAACACGCTCATCCTGCCCGCGAACCTGGGCGACATGGCGTCGCTGGTCGCCGCCGCGATGGCGACGATCAAGACCGCCGCCCCAAGCCGCTCGGGAGCCACGGGACCCACGTAAGGCCAGGGGGCGATTTTCCGCCCGTTGCCAACCGGTGTCCTGCGGGTAGCCCCTGATCGTGACAGGCCGCTCGTGCCGGCCGCGCGAGCTTTACGGCTGATCTCGCATTGTGATATAAGCGCGCCAAGGCTTCGGCATGTGGGTTGTCGACTACACAGTCAGCGGCTGGCCGTGCTAAAGATAAAAGATGTGAGCCTCAATGATTTTTCGGCGTGCGGAGTCCTGCGGATCGGTTACGGGCGAGTCCGGCTGGGGGTGTTAGGACGCATGATATGCGTCCTAACACACTTGAACCTTTGATTGATATTCACGTCATAAATACGAGATTAAAAATGGATACCTCTCTAAATTTCTGTCGCGTGGCACGAGTGCCTACCAAGCGCTCTACGCTCGATTTGCAGAAATGATTGGGACGTCGAATTATAGTTAGGCGGCTTATCCAAGTGCTCATGATGTAGGAGGAAATACCGATGTCCACGATCGGCGTGCGCTACATAATCGATGATGTTCCAGCAGCGGTGCGTTTCTATACGACGCTTCTCGGTTTCACAGTTGAGCGGGACGCCTCGCCTGCCTTTGCGTCGGTCGTGCGAGACGGCGTGCGCCTCCTGCTCAGCGGTGACGGCAGCTCAGGGAAGCGTCCGTTGCCGGACGGTCGTCTCCAGACGCCGGGGGGCTGGAACCGCTTACATCTAGAAGTGACCGATCTCACTGCGGAGGTCGTACGGCTGCGCGCTGCTGGAGTTCCCTTCCGCACGAATGACATAGTCACTGGGCCAGGTGGCGCACAGGTCATTCTCGACGATCCGTCAGGCAACCCAGTGGAGTTGTTCCAACCCGGGCGCCGAGACTCGTAATGGTGCGGGCGAAATCGTGTGTGCAGTGAGCGCCTAACAACCGGTTGCAGCGGACGGTCCGCTGCGCGGCCTGCCACTGAACCGGACCGTTCGGCGGCACCAGCCTTGTCGCGGGAGAGTGGATCATGGTCAGTCGCGCGTGGCTCTTCGGCCTTATTCTTGGAGTTCCCCTTATTGGGGTCGCCGTCTCAGAGGGGATTCAGGCCTATTTCAATTCACAACTCAGGTCTGCTCTCCAAGAGCAGTTTGTCGATGCAGACCGCGATGCGATTTCAGGCGCAACGGTCGACCGCCTTTGTGAAGACCGATCCACAGAACTGCGCGATGTCTGCAGTACGAATGACAATCTCAACCTAATGAGTTCTGCAGCCGTCGGCGCCGGGATGATCGGGATTCTTCTCCTCCTCGGCATTCGTCTGGCAGGGTGGGCGGCCCGCGCAAATCGGCGCCTCTTGCTATGGGTCTTCAGGCCGGGGCTCTACTTTACTGCACTTACCCTCATTGGCCTCGTTCTGGTCCATGCCGGCGTTGCGATGGCTGCCATCTACTATGGCGAATCGGCGCTGATCGGTCGCATACATGTATTCGTCATCGGAGCGATAGGTCTTGGTGCGGCGTTCGGTGTCCTAGCGATTGCTCGCAATGCTTTCGCTCTTGTGCGTAAGGCCGAGGTGATCGTGGTCGGTAAGACAGTCTCACAGAGTGAAGCACCTGAACTTTGGATGCGAGTCGAAGGTCTCGCCAACCGACTAGGTGCACTTCACCCAGAGAACATAGTGCTCGGCCTTGACCCTAACTTCTTCGTTACAGAGGCTACTGTTGTTTGTCTCAGCGGGAACTACTCCGGCCGGACGCTCTATTGTTCACTTCCGCTAATGAGAATCCTCAGTTCCTCCGAACTGGATACGGTCATCGGACACGAACTTGGGCACTACAAGGGCCTCGATACCAAGTTCAGCCAGGAGTTCTTTCCAATATATCGCGGCACCTCGAACTCGATCGCCGCGCTGCAACAGACTGGGGGAGAGAGCTCTGGAGTCATCGCCCTCCTTCCGGCAATTGCTGTACTCAGCTACTTCCTGGAATCGTTCTCCTTAGCAGAGAGCCGGATCAGTCGTGAACGGGAGCTCGCCGCCGACATGGAAGGGGCCTCGGCAAAGGACTCACGAATCATGGCTACTGCGCTCGTGAAAGTTCACGCCTTCTCTGGCTTCTGGGAAGGTCTACGACATGCCGCTGTCGAGGGGTTGCGTGAAGGCAAAGCGTTCGTTAACGCGAGCAAGACTTACGCCGAGGCAATTGCCGGACACGCGACGCCCGACGCCGTCGAAGGCCTTGCCGAAACGCGCCTTAGTCACCCAACGGATTCACACCCGCCATTGGGTGTTCGGCTAAAGGCGCTCACGTGTTCGATTGCCGACGTTGTCGATGACGCACTCAATATCAACCCCGATCAACCAGCTATCCACCTTATTCCCGCAGCCGAAGCGACGGAGGAGGAGATCAGTGGTGCTTACCAGGTCATCCTCGCTCGACAGCTCGGCATCGACCTTGATTCCCAGGCCGACACCACTACCACCGCGTAAGGTGGCGCCGAACATGGCGCTGAACACGGACGCGCAACCAGCGCGCGCCGGTTAGCTCGGGCGTTAGTTTGCCGTGTGGACTTCGTCACCTACGCGCGGCCGGCTGGCCACGCGGTCGGGAAGACTGCGAGATTGGATCGGCTGGCGCCGTCCCAGAGTTGGCGGTCAAAGGTGACGACGGTTACGGGTTCGCCGATGGTATCTTGCCAGAAGATTGCCGAGGCGAGGTGAACGGCGTCGTATCCTCGAAGGGCGTGCGCCCAGGCAAGCGCGTCGGCTTCTGCCACGAGGGGTTCGGTGAGTTGGACGCGCACGATATCCGGCCATTGGGCGCGAAAGGTCTGCAGGGCTGCGGTGGCGTTATCACGCGAGAGGAGCTTCAGCCTGATCGCTTTGGCTAGGGCGGCTGCGATTTCTGATCGGGTGATCAGTGACGTGCCCGCGACGCGCGCGTCGGCGATGAGGCGGAGCACGTCGTCCGAGCCGGGCTCCGCGATGTAGCGCTTCACCAGCGCACTCGAATCCAGATAGAGGATCACTCACGATCCTCGACGATCAGATCGGCGACGGTTCGTTTTCCCCGGATTCGCGCGACGGGCACCGTGGACGCCAGTTTCTTTCCGCTCCAGGCGATCACGCCGGCTCGCGACATAGACTTGAGGCGCGATTCAAACGACTCGGTGGCTGGTACGATGCGACCGATCGGCCGCCCGTGATCGGTGACGAGAACGGGCCGTCCCTGCTGTACCTGTTTCAGGTAACGGCTCAAGTGTGCTTTCAACTCTCTGATTCCCACGCCACGTTCCGCCATCAGGGCCCTCGCTGCGAACGGTTGCTGGAGATGTCTCAATGTGGACACATTATATAAAATGAGACCACCTATGTCAATCGGGCAGATGACTAGGGATAGACGATGGACTCGAACAGGCGGAGTTGATCGGTTTTCGGTTCGCTTTTTTTTCACGAACCGTCGAGTCCCGGCTACCCCTGATACACCCCCATCTTCCGGAATTTATCGTACCGTGCGACGAGCAACTCATCCGGCTGCAGTTCGGCTAACCGCGTGAGGTGCTGGGTGATGGTTTTCTTGAGGGTGGCGGCCATGGCGGCATGGTCGCGGTGGGCGCAGCCTAGGGGTTCCGAGACGATCTCGTCGATGACCTTCAGGTGGAAGAGATCCTTGGCCGTCATCTTGAGCTGCTCGGCGGCCTCGGGGGCCTTGTCGGCGTTCTTCCAGAGAATGGCGGCGCAGCCTTCGGGGCTGATCACGGAGTACACGGAGTGCTCAAGCATCAGGATACGGTCTCCCATGCCCAGGGCGAGCGCGCCGCCGCTGCCACCTTCCCCGATGACGATCGCGACGATCGGCGTGGCCAGCCGGGACATGAGGCGGAGGCTGCTTGCGATGGCCTCGGATTGCCCGCGCTCTTCGGCGCCGATGCCGGGGTAGGCACCCGGCGTGTCGATGAACGTGACGATCGGCCGTCCCATGCGCTCCGCGAGCTGCATGAGGCGTTGGGCTTTCCGGTAACCTTCGGGATGCGGCATACCGAAATTGCGTTTGACCCGTTCCTTGACCGTCCGCCCCTTTTGGTGGCCGATGACCACCACCGGTGATCCGTCCAGGCGACCGATCCCGCCCACGATCGCGGGGTCGTCGGCGAACGCGCGATCGCCGTGGAGTTCCAAAAAATCCGGGATCAAATAGCCGAGGTAGTCGAGCGTGGTCGGGCGATTCGGATGTCGCGCGATCTGGAGGGTTTGGATCGGGGTGAGCCGGGAGTAGATCTCACGCTGAATCTGGTGCGAGCGCTTTTGGAGTTTTTGGATTTCCTCTTGCGCTTTGGGCTGGTCTTTGGACATGGCCCTGATCCGCTCGATCTTGCCCTCGAGCTCCATCAGGGGTTTTTCGAATTCGAGGTAGTCGGTCACTGCGGTCTGGCGTACGCGTCGCTTCTGACGGAAGCGGCTCCCTTGCCAAAGCCCGCCTCAATCTCATCGATCAGGGCTTGAGTCGGGTTGACCCGCAAGGCGTCGTCCGTCACGATCATCGACTCGCTCTTGTGTTCGCGGAGCAGAAGGCGCAGGCGCACCGGATACGACCCCTTGTGGCGTTCCAAGGTGGTCTTGAGGCGACGGAACGCCTCGCCGGCCACGCCGTCGAGCACGACCTCGAGGTAGCCTTCCAGTCGTTCCCTCGCTTTGTCGAGAGGGACGATCTTGGTGGCCTTGAGCTTCGTGCCTTTGTCGCCCTTGTCCACGGTCCCGTCGATCAGCAGGGGCTGATCGGAGGCCAATACGGTTCCGGCTGCGGCGTAGAGGTCGGGGAACACGATCGTGTCCACGCTGCCGCTCAAGTCTTCGACGCGGAGATAGGCCATTCGATCGCCCTTCTTGGTGGTCGTCACTTTCTTGGACGCGACGACGCCCCAGATCCTCACCTCCGCGCCGTCCTCCTGCTCGCCGAGCCGGTCGGCGGACGTGACGCCCAATCGCTCGCGATCGGGCGCATAGGGGGTCAGAGGGTGGCTGGTGATGTAGAAGCCCAGCGTCTCTTTTTCGCACCGGGCGAGGGAGGGGTCATCCCATTCATGGATGTCTGGCAGGGGAGCATCTTCCATCCGGGACTCTCCCGCTGGTCCGGCGAACAGGGTCGCTTGACCGAGGCGGCGTTCTTCCTGCGTGGTCGCGCCCGCTTCCATGGCGCGGTCCAGGGTCTCCATCAGTTGGGCGCGCCGCGCGCCGGTGGACGCGAAGGCCCCACACTTGATGAGGCTCTCGATGACCCGCCGGTTGACCTTCCGGAGATCGACGTCGTGGCAGAAGTGCACGAGCGAGCGGAAGCGGCCGTGCACCCGCCTCGCATCGAGCACCGACTCGATCGCGCCGGCACCCACGTTCTTGATCGCCACGAGCCCGAACCGAATGGCGTTCTCCACGATTGTGAAGCCTTCGTTGCTCTCGTTGACGTCGGGGGGAAGGATCGCGATGCCCATCGACCGGCATTCCGCGATATACTGGACGATCTTGTCCTCGTTCCCCATTTCACTGGTCAACAGGGCGGCCATGAACTCGAGCGGGTGATGCGCCTTGAGATAGGCCGTCTGATACGTGATCAGCGCGTAGGCCGCGCTGTGGCTCTTGTTGAACCCGTAGCCGGCGAAATAGGCCATCAAGTCGAAGATCTTTTCGGCCTTTTTGGGATTGATGGCGTTCTTCGTCGCTCCGGTGATGAACAGGGCTTTTTGCTTTTCCATCTCCTCGGGGAGCTTTTTCCCCATCGCGCGGCGGAGCAGGTCGGCCTCGCCGAGGGAAAAGCCCGCCAGCCGGTTGGCGATTTTCATCACCTGTTCTTGGTAGACGATGACGCCGTAGGTTTCCTTGAGGAGCTCTTCGAGTTCCGGGACCTCGTACTGGATCTTGGTCTGGCCGCGTTTGCGCTTGATGAAATCGTCAAGCATCCCGCTGCCGATCGGCCCGGGGCGGTACAGCGCCAGGATCGCGATCAGGTCCTCGAACCGTTCGGGACGCATTTTGACCAGGAGATCCCGCATCCCCCCGCTTTCCAACTGGAAGATCCCGGTGGTCTGCCCGGTCCCCAGCAAAGCGAACGTGGCCTGATCGTCGAGCGGGATGTTCGGGGCCGACATGGGCGCTTCGTTCGGGTGTCCGGCGCTGATCATCTTGACGGCGCGGTCGATGACGGTCAGCGTCCGCAGGCCCAAGAAGTCGAACTTCACGAGGCCGATCTTTTCGATCTCGCTCATGGCGAACTGGGTGACCGTTTCGCCGTTGACCCCCCGGTACAACGGGACGTGTTCGGTGAGCGGCTCCTTGGAAATCACGACGCCGGCCGCGTGGGTCGACGCGTGGCGCGCGAGCCCTTCGAGCGACTTGGCCAGCGTGACGAGCTCGTCGATCCGCGGGTCGGTTTCGGTCAGCTCCTTGAGCCGCGGTTCTTGGGCGAGGGCCTCGTCCAAGGTGATGTTCAGGGTCGTGGGGACGAGCTTCGCCACCTTGTCGACTTCGGCGTAGGGGATGTCGAGCACCCGGCCTACGTCGCGAATGGCCGCCTTGGCCGCCATCGTGCCGAAGGTGATGATCTGCGCCACGTGGTCGGCGCCGTATTTCCCGGTGACGTACTCGATGACTTCCCCGCGCCGGTCCATGCAGAAGTCCATGTCGATGTCGGGGAGGCTCACGCGCTCGGGGTTGAGAAAGCGTTCGAAGATCAATCCGTAGCGGATGGGATCGATGTCGGTGATCTTCAGCGCATAGGCCACGAGGCTGCCCGCGGCGGAGCCCCGCCCCGGGCCCACGGGAATGCCGTGGGTGCGGGCGTAGTTAATGATGTCCCATACGATGAGGAAGTACCCGGCGTACCCCATGGCGTTGATCATGGTGAGCTCGTCGCGCAGACGCTGCTCGTACAGCGCGACCATCGGCGGGGCGACGGTCGCGTTGGCGAACCGTTCCTTCAACCCCGCGACCGCGAGCCGCTGCAGGTGATCCTCGCGGGTCGTGCCCTCGGGGACCGCGTAGTGCGGCAGGTGAAACGTGTCGAAGTCGAGTTTCAGGTTGCATCGCTCGGCGATTTTGACGGACTGGACCACGGCCGCCGGCAACTCGCCGAACAGTCGCGCCATGTCCTCCGCGGATTTGACGTAGAGCTCCTCGGTGGAGAACCGCATGCGCTGCGGATCTTTCAGGGTCTTACCGGTCTGCAGGCAGAGCAGGACGTCGTGGGCCTTGGCGTCGTGGCGTTCGAGGTAGTGACAGTCGTTGGTCGCGACGAGAGGGATGTCGAGCCGGCGGCTCATGTCGACCAGGTCACGGTTGACCCGCGTTTGCTGCTCCAATCCGTTTTCCTGGATCTCGATGAAAAAATTGTCCCGGCCGAAGATGTCCTGATACGTGCCAGCCGCTCGATCCGCCTCCTCGCGCAATCCCTGATTCAGCAAAAAGGGAATCTCGCCGCGCAGGCACCCGCTGGTCGCCAAGAGGCCCTTGCTGTACCGGGCGAGGAGTTCTTTATCGACCCGGGGCTTGTAGTAAAACCCCTCGAGGTGCGCCAGGCTGACCAATTTCATCAGGTTCTTGTACCCGACCTCGTCCGCGGCCAGGACGATGAGGTGGTAATACGGGGTGTGCTGGCCCTTGCTGGAGGCGTCGAACGAATCGTCCTGGTCACCCCCTCCGTCCTTGGTGAACCGGCTCTGGGGCGCCAGATACATCTCGCAGCCGATGATCGGTTTGATTCCGGCCTTTTTGGCCTTGAGGTAGAACTCGATCGCCCCGAAGAGGTTGCCGTGATCGGTCATCGCGATCGCCGGCATCTCGAAGGTCCGAGCCTGGCGGACGAGCCGATCGATTTGATTGGCCCCATCCAGGAGGCTGTACTGCGTATGCACGTGAAGGTGGACGAACTCGGGGCGGGGCACGCGGTCCTCTGTAAGGGATTTCGCGACGTATTCTATCGGTTCCACCCCCCGAGGTCAACTCGCACCGCGCCAAGGGCGCGGAATGAAAAGTGGTGCCGCAGGCTACCATTCGAGTGGCGCAGCAACCTGAACCGCGCCGAGGGCGCGGCTCAAATTAGAGGTCATAGGCCGCCATGTGGGATGGCGCAGTTTCTCTCTTGGCGGGGTGGAAAAGTGAAAAAAACTACTCAAAAGTACCTGGCCATCAGGAGTTCAGGTATCCGATTTCTGAATGAGACAGAGCACGACCGCCCCGGTGGCCATAGAAGGGGTTGGCGCAGACAAATCGAACCAGGAAGCCATTCCGCGACGCGTGGTATGGTGGTTGCATTTATACGATCCTACCTGTATCGCGATCGAAACTGCCCGCCTAGGGTTCCCTTTGTTCCCCGGGTGGTCGCCCGATGTGGGGAGGGGTGGAGGGCCCCTCAACCCATTGGACGACCACACCGGGGAGAGGTTTCCCAGCCTCTTTACCCGCTGTTTCCGCTGTGATACGGTGCAACCTGCCGATGTCCTCACTGCTGACGAACGCTCTTCCTCCGATGAAGCCGATCCATGGCGCGTCGGCCCTGAAAAGACTGTCCCATGGCGTTTGACACCAATCGTCGGGTCGCGCAGGCGTTTATCCGGATGGCCCAGCTTCTCGAAGCTCGCGGTGAGAACCCGTACCGGGCTCGCGCGTACCGCCGCGGGGCCGCGTCGGTGTCCTCGTGCCGCGACCCGATCGAACGCCTTGCGGCGCAAGGGCGACTCGAATCGTTGGCCGGGATCGGGGAGGATCTGGCGTCGAAAATTGCCGAAGTGTTGGAAGGTGGTACGTTCGTCGCCTACGAGCTCCTCGTCCGGCAGGCTGACCCCGAGGTGCAGGCTCTCATCCAAGACGGACTCTCTCCCGATCTGGCCCTCCTCGTCGACGCGTATCGGCGTCGCAACGCCCTCGATGAACTCCACGCCTTGGCCGCTTCCCATCTGTTGAGGAGCCTGCCCGGGGTGACGAAATCCCACGAGGCGCTTATTCTGGAGTGGGTCAAGCGCGAGCAACACGCGGCGCCCCGTTCCTAATGAGCCTGTCCATGAATAGTCATCTGCGGCGTTGCCGGTGCGCATCCGCTCCTCACGTACCGACCGCGTACGCTCCGGTGCGGTGCTCCCGGCGCCTTGCATCTAACTATTCCTGAACAGGCTCCAACGCCCAAGCACTTGCATGGGTTCCTGCTCGGGCCTCAGGGCTCAAGCTACGACTCACTTGCCGCTCGGCAAAGCGATGTGCTACCGTGGGGCGTTCCGCGGGGGGCAGGGGCATGGCGTGGTTCCAGAAAGAGAAGGCGACGGCGGATGAAGACCAGGACAAACGACCGAAATCGGCCGAAGGCCTCTGGGTCAAGTGCAATCATTGCCGTGAGATCATCTACCGCAAGGAACTCGATCGCAACCTCCGCGTCTGCCCGAAGTGTGACTACCATTTTCCGATCACGGTCGAGGAACGGATCGGCCTGCTCCTGGACGAGGGCAGTTTTCAGGAGTGGGACGCGGAGATCGCTCCCACCGATCCCCTCGGGTTTCGCGACGCGCAGAAATATCGCGACCGCTTGAAGAACGCGCAGGAACAGACCGGCCGGCGTGACGCGCTGGTCAGCGGGACCGGTGCGATCGAAGGGCGGGCGGTGGCCCTGGCCGTGTTCCACTACGGGTTCATGGGCGGCAGCATGGGATCGGTGGTGGGCGAACGGATCTTCCGCGCGGTGGAACGCGCCGCCGGCTCGCGGACCCCGCTGATCGTGGTCACGGCGTCCGGCGGGGCGCGCATGCAGGAGGGGATTCTGTCCCTCATGCAGATGGCGAAGACCGCCGCCGCGGTGGGCCGCCTGCAGGAGGCCCGAGTTCCCTACGTGTCGATCTTGACCGATCCGACATACGGAGGCGTGACCGCCAGCGTGGCGACGCTGGGCGACGTCATTCTGGCCGAGCCCAAGGCGCTGATCGGGTTTGCGGGCCCGCGCGTGATCGAACAAACGATCAAACAGCAACTGCCCCCCGGTTTCCAGCGGGCCGAATTCCTTCTCGAACACGGCATGATCGATCGCATCGTCGAGCGGAAGAAAATGAAGCAGGTGCTTGCCACACTCCTGGCCTGTCTATAGCTCTCATGCGATACGAGCGCACGATCGAGTTCCTGTATCGACTTCAGTGGCATGGGATGCGGTTCGATCTGGAACCGACCGCGAGGTTTCTGGAGGCCGTCGGCCGGCCCCACCAGGCGTATCGCACGCTCCACGTAGGCGGGACGAACGGGAAGGGCTCGACCGCGGCCATGCTGGCCTCCGTGCTTCGCGAGGCCGGTTACTCGGTCGGTCTCTACACGTCGCCGCACCTGATCGACTTCACGGAACGCATCCGCATCAACGGCCAGCCGATCGGCCAGAATGAAGTCGTGACGTTGACCGAGGAACTGCGCGCCGTGCTCCCGTCCGACGAGGAGCCGACGTTTTTCGAGTTCACCACCGTGCTCGCCCTGCTCGCCTTCGCGCGGGCGCGGGTCGACGTGGCGGTCGTCGAGGTGGGGATGGGGGGGCGGCTGGACGCGACCAATACGGTGCAGCCGTTGGTTTCCGTCATCACCAACGTCGAGGCCGATCACCAACGGTACTTGGGGGAGACGATCGCCGAGATCGCGCGCGAAAAGGCGGGGATCATCAAACCGGGCGTCCCATTGGTGACCGCGGCGACCCGTCCGGACGCGCTCGCGGTTTTGACCGAGCGGGCCGCCCGCTTGGCATCGCGGATGATCCTCGTGGGGCAAGACGTCCGGGCCGAAGGCATATCGCCGGCGAGTTTCTCGTACCACGGTTCCGCGCTGAGCCTGCCGAATCTCTCGTGTCCCCTGCGGGGACGTCATCAAATCACCAATGCGGCCACGGCGCTTGCGGCGATCGAGGCCGCGCGCGAGCGCGGTCTGACGGTCGACGCGCCGGCCGTGCGCCGCGGTCTCGCGCGTGTGCAGTGGGAGGGCCGCCTGGAAGTGGTCAAGGCGCGGCCGAGCATGTTCGTCGACGGGGCGCACAACCCCGCCGGGGCCGACGTGCTTGCGGATTTTGTGCGCGAGGAACGCGCGCGCCGTCCGGGAAGGCGCCTGGTGATCATCTTCGGGATTCTCGCCGACAAAGACCTCAAGGGGATCATCGAACGCGTCGGGACGCTCGCCGATGAGGTGGTGCTGACCGAACCCTCCTATCACCGCGCGGCCTCGGTGGAAGCTCTCCGAGCGGCGGCCTGCTCGCTGTCCGTGCCCGTCAGGGTGGTTCCGACCTTGGCCCAGGCGCTCGATGAGACCGAGGCGCGCCTCGCGGGCGACGATTGGTGCGTCGTCACTGGATCGTTGTACACCGTCGGCGAGGTGAAGGCGGTCTACCAGGGAATACGACAGCTTTCCATCCTCCGCGGGTGAGTCCGAGCGGACGGCCATACGAACGGCCGGTCAGACTCGTGGTGGCCCTCGGCCTTGCGTTGGCCGTGGGGTGGCCTCAAGGGTCGCGCGCCCAGGGTCCACCGACCGGACTGAATCGCATCGAACGATCCTTCACCGATCTGAAGGTTCCCGTCGACATCTCGGCGGACGAAATGGCCTACTCGCGGGAACGCGACGAGTTGACCGCGTCCGGCCACGTGCGATTGACCCAGGGGACGCTGACGCTGCAAGCCGATCAGGCGCTCCTTTATCGCGCAAGCGGACACCTGACGGCGACCGGGAGCATCAAGGCCAACGACGGAACGGACCAACTCGAAGGCGAGACGTTGGACATCGATTTGAATACCCGGAGCGGAGTGTTGACGCAGGGGCGCCTGTTCCTGCCTCGAGACCGCTACCGCGTGACGGGTCAGCGGATCGAGCGGCTGCCCGACGAGCGCTACCGGCTCGATCGCGCGACGATCACCACCTGCGAGTGCGACGAGAGCAAAGGGGAGCGGCCGGCGTGGCGGGTCCGGGCCCGCCGGCTGACGATCCAGCCCGAACAGTACCTCACCGCGCGCGGCGTCGTCTTCGACATCAAGAACGTACCCGTCGCCTACCTGCCCTACCTGATCTGGCCAGTGAAGACCGAACGACAGACTGGTTTGCTGCAGCCGCATCTGGGATACAGCACCTCGGACGGCTGGAAGATCCGGCAGCCCCTCTATCTCACGTTGGGTCCGAGCCAGGACGCCACGTTCACGCTCGATCACCGGGGCCAGCGAGGAACCGGCGGAGCGATGGAGTACCGGTACCGCGTGAGCCGTCGTTCGCAGGGACAGATCGAGATGGAACTCTTCCACGACCGGATCACCGGCGGCAGTCGGCGACGGGTCAGCACCGCGCAGGCCATCGACTTCAACGATCGGCTGCAGTTGCGGGTGCAGGGCGATTACGTGAGCGACGATGCCGTCCTACGCGACCTGCAGTCGTCGATCACAGACCGGACGAAGCGGACGGTCGAGTCCAATCTATTCTTGACGTATCACGATCCCTATCAGGCGATGACACTCCTGGCCCGCTACACCCAAGACCTCGACGCGCCGACCGATGAGGATGTTCACCTCCTGCCCGCGTTGGATTACCGACTGGTCAATGCCCGTGCGTGGAGCGCGCCGCTGTTCGTGTCCCTTCAAGGGTCGGCCACGAATTTCTGGAAACGGACGGGATTTTCAACCCAGCGCGCGGATCTGTTCCCGATCCTAGTCTGGCGTCAGGAAGCGCCGTTCGGTCTGGTCCTCACGCCGCGCGTGGGTGTTCGTGAAACCGTGTACTCCAAAGACGCGCTTGGCGGGGATCCGGTCAGGCGCGAATTGGGTGTCGCAGGCCTGGGCATCGCGGATTCCGCTCGGCGGGAATGGAGCCGGTCGAGTGGTGGGCGCCTGATCCATGCCGTCGAGCCTGCGCTGCTCTATACCTACGTCGGCGAGCGCGGGGATGAGAACCTCCCGCGCTTTGACGAGATCGACGATGTGTCGGAGCAAGAGCTCATCACGGCCTCCGTGATCAACCGGTTGATCACGGAGGCTGCTCCGCAAGGGGAGGGCGGGACGTCGGGTCCCGACCTCGAGGTGCTGTGGGTGCGGCTGACCCAGAGTTATCGGCTCCGCCGTCGCGCGGACCCGGTCTCCGGCGTCGTCCCGCCGGCGTGGTCGGCCGTACGCGGAGAAGCGACGTGGCGACCACGCAGCGCCGTCCTATTCGACGTGGACGCGCTCTACGACCACGAGCGACGGACGTTCACCACCGTGGACGTCGACGCGCAACTGGCCTGGACGCCGTATTGGGACTTCTCGGTGGGGCATCGTACGACGCTCGACGCGGATCCCGCCGCGGTGCCGCCCCGTGCGCTCACTCGTCGCGGTGACCTCCTCGATCCTCTGTCCCTCGGGGGCGTCGATTCGGCAAAACGTGACGCCATTGATTATTACATCGTCGGCACGCAGGTGCACCTTCCGATGGGAATAACTTTGGCCAACAAGACCTATCGCAATCGTCAGACGAATGCCTACACCGAAATCGACTACGGTCTGCAGTACAACGGCCAGTGTTGGAGCGTGACGTTCACGTACCAGGATCTGCCCGAAAAGAACGAGTTCAGCGTGCTCCTCACGCTGCTCGGCGCAACCAGCATCGATTCCCGGACGGTTTCAGGCCTGTTTGACTCGCCGAGCCAGACCCCGAAGTGATCGTCCGTCCGCTCTCCGCTCGAATTGCGCGAGCGCAGCCTCCAGGGCGATGAGGTGGAGGTCGGCCCGGCGGCTTGTCGACAGACCGTGGACCGGCGTTTCGAACGTGAGGCAGCACGGCGTGCCCATCCGGAAACTGTACAAGGCCTGCGGCCAACGGTCGGGATGGGAGACGATGATGTCCTCCGCCTCCGGTCGAATGACGCCGTCCGCAGCGGCCCATCCTTCGATTCGGGGCCGACGGTTGATGAGAGCAACGGCTCCGATGGCTTCAATGACGGCGTTCCCGAGGAAGGGACGGTCGCCGAGCTCGTAGAGATAAAAACCGTCGCTGTCGACGTCTTCGTGGAGTTCGATCGAGAGGTCGGCGGCGCGTTCGAGATCGTCTGCTTCCAGCGCCGACCGGATCAGCGCCACCTCCGGCGGTGGAGTGGGGTGATCGAACGTGCGGTTGAGGTCGATGCCCTGGTGATTGACGCGGGTCGCGAACTCGTAGCCCGTGGGATTCGCGCAGGGGAAGATCGTCAGGTCATATCCGGCCAGCAACGGTGCCCAGCGGGTCGATCGTTCCAGAAGCACCGTGACGGCTTCCACCCCCGCAGGTTCGTCTCCGTGCACGCCCGCGGTCAGGACGATGCGGGGGGCGGTTCCGCGGATGCGGCGCTCGGCGGGTTTCGTCAGGCGCAGCAGCGGATGGGAGTCAACGGAACCGAGTACCACGGTCTGCAGGTCGGGCCACGCCGCGGCGGCCGCGCGAAGACGACCGCACCACGCCGGGTATGATCTCACGACGGGTCGTGGGGCGGGGGACATCAGTCGCCGACGAGGGTGAGGACGCCGGTATAGTTATGGAGGCACTGACCGTCAGAGGTCGGTCCGATTTCGGCGTATGTGAAGAACCCGATGATGGGGAGGTCTCGAAAATGTTTGCGAATAATAGCGAGGTCGACGTTCGGACGGCCGTATAACGACGTTCCGCGCCCGCAGCAGTTAAAATACACTCCAAACCGTGGCGGTCGACCGGCGCAAATTTTGGCGAGATCTCCGACCATGCCGTCCATGTCTTCCTGAGCGCACTGCGGGTCGCGAACGGTAAACGAGATGACTTGACCTTCTCGAACCGGGGCCCCGGCCAAGAGCGAACCCTCCTGTGGGTCGACGCCGTGGATGTTGCGGACGTAATACTCTCCGGGAATCAGTTGGGTGTGCGTCGGGTCGCAGGGGAAGCCGAGGAAAAAGAGTTTTGCCGCGGTCCGCAAGTCCGGAAGCGCCCAATCCTGGACCAAGCCGGTGAAGATCTCATACGCCGGCCGTCCTCCCAGTTCGAAAATCACGTTGCCTTCCGCCCGGGTGACGAGAAGGGGGTCGCCGATCGGACGACACGCGACGGTGTGGCCGATGGCCCGGCTCAAGCCTCCCGAAAAGAGCGCGCCGCAGACCGCATCGGAGGCGACCTCGGTTCCGCACCACTGGTACGTGTGCATCTGGCTCCCGTTTTCCGACGCTCCACCGCCGACGACCGGCACCCCGGGCCACGAGAGGCACAGACCGTCCAGAAACGGTCCGGCCTGGAGGGTGAGCGTGTCGGGGAACAGCATCAGGAAATCTTGGGACGAGCGAGGGGACGGCAACATTCGAGCCAATCTTCGAGCCGCGAGTCCGCCCTGTTGGCGAAGCGATCGCACCAAGAACGGCGTGGCGACCAGCGTGTCGGAGGCCAGGACCAACACGGCAATGGCGGGCTCGTCCTCGACTTCGCCCTCGGACGTGAAAATGCCCATGGCGCTGCAGCCCACGACGTGACGTGTTCTCACGGTGTCGGCGATGCGCTCCAACATGCGCGTGTACAACGAGGCGTGGGGAATCGTCGCGAAGACGAGCGCGAAATCGGCCTGCGCAATGCCGGCGTGGTCCATGGCTTGCCGCGCGGCGGCCGTCGCCGCAGCGAGCGTGGCCTTATCGGTTGAGGCTCCGACTCCGGCTTTCAGCATGGGTCGTCTCGGGCAACGAGGGAAGACGCCCCATCCTAACAGGTCCGCGCGCGTGCTGGCAATGTCGCGACGGGGGTCAAGAGTCGCTGCCGTCGGTCGGTTCACGTCGCGTGTCGTCCGGTCTCGGTCCGTCGCTTGACACGGGGCGCCTCGCTGTGATATTAGACTGGTCAGTCAGTTTAATTTTAGGGGGGCGCCGTGGGTGAAAAGGGAGAAAAAACTCGACGCCGGATCGTCGGAGTGGCCCGCACGTTGTTCGGGTCAACGGGGTTTACCAAGACCAGCATGGATGACATCGTCCGGGTTGCGGGAGTGACGAAAGGCAACTTGTATTACTATTTTTCGAGCAAGGAGGAGTTGGGAAGCTCGGTGCTCGATGAGACGATCGCCGAACAGTTTGGAGCGGAGCGGATCGACCGGGAGAGCGATCCGGTTCGGGAGATTCTCGCCATGTTCCGCCGCGCGGAAAGGAAAATGGCGGGGGGACAGTGCAAAGGGGGCTGTTTGTTGGGTAACCTTGCATTGGAAGTTTCCGATGTCCATGATCAGTTACGGCGCAAACTGGACCACGCGTTCTCGACCTGGGAAACGCGAGTCGAAGAGGTTCTGGAGTCGGGCCAGCGGCGAGGCCTCTTGCGCTCCACACTCCAGCCGAAGGCGGTCGCGCGGTTCATCGTGGCCACGCTCGAAGGGGGGATCCTGTTGTCGAAGGTGAGGCGGGACGTCCGCGCCCTGAGAAATTGTGCGGAGATGGTCGAATTAGTCTTGGAAGGATTTCGGGCTTAGATTTTTTTTGGGAAAGTTATCGACCAACCGGTCGGTTTATAGTGAGGAGGCGCACTGATGCGATTGCAGAACAAGGTGGCCGTGGTCACAGGGGCAGGGTCGGGAATCGGCGAAGCCATCGCCAAGGCGTTCGCGCGGGAGGGCGCGAGCGTCACCGTCACCGGACGCCGAAAAGAAGCGTTGGCCCGGGTGGTTGCCGACATCGAGCGGACCGGCGGTCGCGCAGTGGCGGCGCCTGGCAGCGTGACGGTGGAAACCGACGTTCGGCGGGCCGTTGATGCGACGGTAGGGGCGTTCGGGCGGATCGACGTGCTGGTCAATAACGCGGGCAATCTCTTCTACGCCGGACCGCTCCACGAAACGACCGACCAGATGTGGGACGAAACCATGGAGCTGTTCCTCAAGGGGGTCTTTCGATTCACTCGATCGGTGATTCCTCAGATGCTCAGACAGGGGGGTGGGGCCATCATCAATATCTCGACGGTGGCCGGGATCAAAGCGATGCCGAGCTTTCCGGCCCACGCCTATGCCGCCGCCAAGGCGGGGGTGAACATGCTGACCAAAACGGTGGCCATCCAATACGCGAGGCAGGGCATCCGCTGTAACGCGATCTGCCCGGCGGGCGTCGATACGCCCGGCGTGGCGTCCATCATGGCCGATCCCACGACGCGGGCGGCGTTCGACGCGATGCATCCGGTCGGGCGAATCGGAAGGCCGGAGGAAATTGCCAGTGCCGCGGTGTATTTCGCGTCGGATGAATCGGTATGGACGACCGGAAGCATTCTCAATGTGGATGGAGGAGTCACGGCGCAATAGCGGAAATCACACGTCAGGAGTGGACGTGCCTCTCGGTTGGGAAAAGCAGGGAACGGGAAGGCGGTTCGTGGATCAATAAGGAGGTGTCGCAAGGAGGTGATCGATATGCAGTGTGTACGGTGCAACGGTTTGATGGTGATCGATCGGTTCGATGATCTCGCGGATGACACGGGCCAGCTTGGGTTCGCCGGCTGGCGGTGTCTCGTGTGTGGGAACATTACCGATCCGGTGATCATTGCGAATCGGCACAGCCCCCCCGAGGCGAAAAAACCGCTTCGGAAGCGGGCCTTTGCGGCGTCGTGATCGCTGTCCACGGTCGATGGGGTTTCCCTTGCGCGTCGGGCATCACCCATGACGGGATGGGAGACTCTTGATGTCCAAGGCGGTGGTGATCGAGCGAACCGGCGGACCCGACGTGCTCGAATGGCGCGATGCGCCCGTCAGCGCGCTGGCGGCCGGTGAGGCACTGGTACGGCACACCGCGGTCGGCCTGAACTTCATCGACGTGTACCACCGGAGCGGCGTGTACCCGCTGCCATCCTTGCCGGCCGTGATCGGCCTGGAAGCGGCCGGCCGCGTTGAGGCGGTCGGCCCCGGAGTGACCGAGGTCAAAGCGGGCGACCGCGTGGCCTACGCCGGGGGGACGACCGGCGCGTACCGCGAGATACGCACGATTCCCGCGCACCGTCTGGTGACGTTGCCCGCCGCGATCGATGATCGGCTGGCCGCGGCCATGATGTTGAAGGGGATGACGGCGGAATACCTGCTCCGGCGGACGTTTACCGTCAAAGCCGGCGATACGATCCTCTTTCACGCCGCGGCCGGGGGCGTGGGCAGCATCGCCTGTCAATGGGCGAAGGCGCTTGGCGCCACGGTGATCGGAACGGTCGGTACCTCCGAGAAAGCCGCGCTCGCGGCCGCCCACGGATGCGAGCACGTGATCGTGACGTCGAAGGAGGATTTCGTGGCACGGGTTCGTGAGATCACCAGGGGTGAAGGCGTTCCGGTCGTCTACGACTCGGTGGGGCACGACACGTTCCTGCGCTCGCTGGACTGTCTCAAGCCACGGGGGATGATGGTGAGTTTTGGGCAATCTTCGGGGATGGCTCCGCCGTTGGACGTGACGGTTCTGTCCGCGAAGGGGTCGCTGTACCTGACCAGGCCGACGCTCATGACCTACACCGCAGGCCGGGAGGACCTGCTGACGAGCGCGTCGACGCTGTTCGATGTGGTACGGCGCGGAGCCGTCAAGGTCGAGATCCGCCAGACCTATCCACTTCGCGAAGCCGCGAGGGCTCACGCCGACCTCGAGGCGCGAAAAACGTCGGGGTCCACGGTGCTGATCCCGTAACCGTCACCGCGCCGCCGGAGGCAATCCCCAGGACGGCGGCGGCTTGCAATGAGCGATGGGCGTCGGTATACTCGTTCGGTGCCGAGGTGACCGAAGGCGCGCGGAGAACGAAGAAATGGACGTCGAAGTAGCTCACCATTCGGGGTTCTGTTACGGCGTCAAGGAGGCCATCAAACTGGCCACCGAAACAGCCGCCGAATCGGACAAACGCACGGTCACGTTCGGCCCCTTGATCCACAATCCCCAGGAAATCGACCGCTTGAGCCGTGATCACGGCATCGAGCGCGTCGATTCGCTCGATGGATTGACCGATGCCAACGTCGTCATCCGGGCACACGGCGTGCCGCCGGAGGATTTCGAGCGCGCGGCGGCCCAACATCTGACCGTGGTGGACGCCACGTGCCGATTTGTGACCGACGTTCAGCGCGCCGCGATCGAGTTCTGTCGGAAGGGGTATCCGCTCTACATCGTCGGCGAACCGAAACATCCCGAAGTGATCGGGATCGTGGGGCACGCGCGCCGCGAGCATCCGGACGCGGCGATTCACGTCGTCGAGTCGGTGGAAGAGATCATCGACGCACGGCCGGAACGGGCGGGGATCGTGTTCCAGACGACTCACGAATACGCCAAGTTCAAGCACCTGGAACGACACATCCGCGCCAACAAATTGCCCTGGAAAATCAAGAACACGATCTGCGGCGCGACGAAGAGCAATCAATATGCCGCGGACGAATTGGCTCGCCGCGTAGACGTGATGGTGATCATCGGCGGGAAAAACAGCGGGAACACCAGGCGGTTGGTGGAACTGTGCGCCGAACACGCTCCCTCCCATCACATCGAAACCGTGGCGGAGTTGGATGTCGCCTGGTTTTCGGGCGCCAACAAGGTCGGGGTGACCGCGGGCGCATCCACCCCGCAGTGGGTGGTTGACGACGTCGTCGCGGCCATCGAGGCGATCTAACCGCTTCCCGCGACCTCTCTGGTCCATCTATGCCGTGGCTGAAGTCCAAGACGGCGCTCGTCGTTCTGCTCCTGGGCGCCGTTCTCGGTTTGTACGCGTGGTTGTCCACGGTCAAGTCTCCCGTCATCTTCGGTCTTCGAGAAGATATCAAGCAAGCCATTGCCTACCAACCCGTTCCGAATGGGGTGGACAGCCTGAGCTCCGAAGCGTGCGGAAAGTGTCACCGCGCGATCTACGAAGAGTGGAAAACCTCGATCCACTCCCAGACGTTTAAAGATCCTTTTTTTCAGGCCTATTGGCGGAAGGACAAACACATCTGGGTATGTCTGAATTGTCATGCCCCGCTGCAGAACCAACAACCGATGGTGGTCAGCGGCCTGCGCGGTGACCGCGTCGATCGCCCCCTGACGGACCCCAATCCTCACTTTGACGAGGCGTTACAGGGAGAAGGGGTGACCTGCGCGGTCTGTCACGTCCGCGACGGGATGATCCACGGTCCCTTCGACGATTCGGTCGCCCCGCACCCCACCGTGTACGACCCCAAGTTTCGGAGCACCGCGCTGTGCTACACCTGCCACGCCGTTCCGTCGGCGAAGCTTCAATTCTATAACGGCGGGCCCTGCGCGACCTTCCTTGAGTTCGAAGCCGGCCCCTATAAACCGAAGGGATATATCTGTCAGACCTGCCACATGCCCGAGGTCGAGCGCCCCGTCGCGGAGGGTGGTCCGGTTCGTAAGGGCCGGAGCCACTTCTGGCGCGGCGGGCATGACCCCGAGCAGATCAAACGCGCGTTGACCGTGGCGCTGGCCGCCGATCAACCGACGCTCACGGCCGGCAAGAGGGCCACCTGGACGCTGACGTTGGCCAACAGCGGGGCCGGACACATGCTGCCGACCGGCGACCCCGATCGCTACCTGCAGGCGGAGTTTGAAGTCGTCGACGCGACCGGCCGCATCCTGTCTTCCCGCGGCATGACCGTCAGGCGATGGATTCTCTGGTGGCCGGTGATCTACGAATACGACGATACGAGGATCCCGCCGCTCCAAAGCCGCGATGTGAGCTTTTCATACCCTGTCCCGCGCCGAGACGAGGGGTTGACGCTGCGGGTCAGGGTTTCGTATCACATTTTGACCGAGCGGGCGTACCAGCGCTTGCAGCAAAAATACGGGCTGACCGTCGAAGTGCCCCATGTGTTCACGCTCTACGAGGAACAAGTTCCGTTGCGTGAGGGGACGGTGCAACGCCAAGCCGCGGCGCGACCGACGTCACCGCGGTGCGTGCCGGAACAGGCGCGCCAGGACGGGATAGGCTAACGCAGGGTGGGAGCCGGACGAAAGGAGAAAGGATGGGTCAGGTGAATTGCGTGAAGTGCGGCCAGCATGGCGACGAGATCACGGTCCCGGTGTGGGGGGGAAAGATGGGAGAGGAGATCAAGGCGAAGGTCTGCGCGGCGTGCTGGACGGGTTGGACCGAGCACCAGACGAAATTCATCAACGAATACCGGCTGAATCTCCGCGAGGCGTCCAGTCGGGAGTTGCTGACCAAGGAAATGCGGACGTTCTTGAATCTTCCCGCTCCGGTCGCCGGATGAAGACGCGAGCCGCGTCAGATGATCTTGGTGCGGCCCGAAAACCCCGAGGTGTAATCGTGGAAGTATTCGAGTTCATCCTCGGGATACCTCCAGCAATAATAGCCTTCCCCGTTGTCGAAATCGACCAGCCAGAGCCCTTTGACCTCACACCCCAGGTGCAACAACTCGTGTGCCCACCGTCGCACGAGGTCGGCGTACTCGGTCTCGAATTCGCTCCGGCGAGTGCTGGAATCGGTCAGAGCGAGGAGCTGTGCTTCCACCACGGCGGTCGCGGCGACGGCTCGTTCGGTCAGCGCTTTGACCTGCGGGAAGAGTTTGAGAGCTTCTTCAAAGGTGAAGATCTTCGGAGCGGGCTGTTCGGAGAGCATCACGACGGTCATTCCTTAGGTGGTCGCAGTCGTTGATCTGAACGTTCTTCCGTTGCGAGCATACCCTAGCACAGGCCGACGTCCGGGTTCAACGTCATCGCCCGCCCGCGGTGCGGTCTACGCGTTGCTGCGCCACGCGTAGAGTAAAAACCTCGTTGGGAGGAACCCGCCGCGGCTCAGCCCCGGCGTGTTCTGCGTGTTGCTTCGCCACGCGAGCGGAGAGAATCTCATTGGCAAGAACACGTCGCGGTTCAACCGCGCCGTGTTCTGCGCGTTTGAATGACGCCGTCGACTCGTTCGATCTGCTGGAACACCTTGGCCAGGTGGGCGGTGTCCAGGACGTCGACGACGAAATTGAAGACGGCTTTTTTGTCGTCGGTGGTCGTGATTTCGGCGTGGCTGATGTTGGCCTCAGCCGCGGTGATCGCGGCGGACGTCTTGGCCAGCATTCCGGGGCGGTCCATCGTCACGACCGAGATCTTCACGGGGTGGGTGGCGGCTTGTTTGACGTCCCAATCCACCTCGACGAGACGGTCCCGGTCGTAATCCAGTTCGTCGATGTTCGGGCAATCCACGGCGTGGATGGAGAGGCCGCGTCCCCGCGTAATGAAGCCAAGAATCTTATCGCCGGGGACTGGGTTACAGCATTTGGCCAGATTGATCATGATGTCGTTGACGCCCTTGATCGTCACTCCCCGACCCTGCCGCCCGATCGACGTGAGCAACTTGTCCTTGAGTCCTTCTTTGAGCGCTGGCTCCGGAAGCAACCGATTGATCACGTGGTTGAGCGACACCCGGCCGTAGCCGAGCGCGACGAGGAGGTCTTCGCCGGTGGACAACCCGCTGTCGGACGCGATTTTGACCAGGGCCTCGGATTTGAAGACCTCGGCGGGACTGAGGTGGTGCCGGCGCAATTCTCGTTCGAGGAGGCGCTTGCCGATTTCCAAGCTCTGTTTACGCTCTTCGATGTTGATCCAGTGTTTGATGCGGGCTTTGGCTTTGGGGGTCTTGGCGATCTTCAGCCAGTCTTTGGTGGGGACTTGGCTGGGGGAGGTCACGATCTCCACCGTGTCTCCGCTCTTGAGCAGGGTTTTGAGCGGCGCGATCTTCCCGTTGATCTTGGCCCCGGTGCAGCGGTTGCCGATCTCGGTGTGCACCGCGTAGGCCATGTCGATCGGGGTGGAGCCTTTGACCAGCTCGATGACGTCCCCCTTGGGCGTGAACACGTAGATCACGTCCGAGAACAGGTCCATCTTGATGGAATTCAGGAACTGGCGGTTGTCGGTGAGGTCTTGTTGCCACTCCACGAGTTGCCGGAGCCACGAGAAGAGCCGGCTGTCCTTCTCGTCGATCTGCCCGTGTTCCTTGTACCGCCAGTGAGCCGCGATCCCTTCCTCGGCCACTCGATTCATCTCTTCGGTTCGAATCTGAAACTCGACGTGCTCGCCCTTCGGACCGATGACGGTGGTGTGCAGCGACTGGTAGAGATTGGACTTGGGCACGCCGATGTAGTCTTTAAACCGCCCCGGCACGGGTTTCCAGAGCGAGTGAATCATTCCCAAGATGCCGTAACAGGCGATCTTGGTATCCGTGATGATACGGATCCCGATCAGGTCGTACACCTCCTCGAAGGCGATCTCGCGGCGCTCCATCTTGGAGTAGATCCCGTAGAAATGCTTGGGGCGCCCCAGCACCCGCGCCTTGAAGCCGTACTGGTCCATCGTGGCCTTGACGGTCTCGATGACCGATTGGACGTAGCGTTCCCGCTCGGCGAGCTGCGTGGCCACCTTCCCGACGAGCGAGTCGTACGCCTCCGGTTTCAGGTAGCGCAGGCAGAGGTCTTCCAACTCGTTCTTCATCCAGCCGATCCCGAGCCGGTTGGCGAGTGGCGCGTAGATTTCCAGGGTCTCGCGCGCGATCCGCTGCTGCTTGGGCTCCTTGAGCGCGCCGAGCGTGCGCATGTTGTGGAGACGGTCGGCCAGCTTGATCAGGATGACGCGGATGTCCTCGGCCATGGAGAGGATCATCTTGCGGAAATTCTCCGCTTGTTTCTCCTCGTAGCTCTTGAATCGGATCTTGCCGATCTTGGTCACGCCGTCCACGAGCCGCATGACGTCGGCGCCGAACTCCTGCTCGATCGATTCCCGGGACACCAAGGTGTCCTCGATCGTATCGTGGAGGAGTCCCGCGACGATGGACGGTACGTCCATCTTGAGATCCGTGAGAATGGCGGCGACCGCTAAGGGGTGGAAGAGGTAGGGCTCGCCGGACTGTCTGGTCTGTCCTTCGTGAGCTTTGGCCGACACGTCGTAGGCGCGGCGGAGCACCTCGACCGACGCCTGGGGGTTATACGTCTGAACTTTTCGGACGATGTCGTCGATCGAAGTCGGGGGGGGAGCGGACGGCTGCCGCTCGATCTGAGCATCCATGGTATCTATTATATGCTAGCGGCGAGGTCACACACCAGAGCGAAGCGCGTCGCTGGGGCGAAGGTCTTTGAGGCGAAGCTGGATGCGATCCTGGCCCTGCCAGGTCTCGACGCGGGCGGAATAGGCGAGATCGACGGGGGTCGTATCGGAGGGCAGCAGGTGGCCGAGGCCGAAGCCGATCACGTCGAACGTGACGGCGCCGGCGTGCCGGACCTGGAGTTTGAGGTGGTTGTTGCCGACGATTCGCGCCTGTCGGGGCGCCAGCGCGCGAGTCGTCAACAACGGCTCGGGGTTGCCCATTCCGAACGGCGCGAGGCGCGCGAATTCAGACAGGAGCGGGAAGGTCAGGTCCGCGAGGTCGATCGCGTCGTCCAGCTGCAGGATGGGGCGCGCGTCGTCGGGTGACAGCGACGATGCGACGACCGCGTCGAATCGTTCGCGGAATTCGGCGATGCGGTCCTGCCGGATGGTAAGGCCGGCCGCCGCGGCGTGGCCGCCGAAGCCTTCGAAATACGCTTTGCATTCTTCAAGGGCACGGGTGAGGTGGAAGCCCGAGATGCTCCGTCCCGAGCCTTTCCCGCGGCCGTCGGGGCCGACGGCGATCACCACGGTCGGCAGGTGCCAGCGATCCACGACGCGCGACGCGATGATACCCACCACTCCCGGGTGCCACGACTCGTCGGCCAGGACGATCGATCGGGCGCGGTCCACCGGGATCTCGCGTTCGACCCGCGCGATGGCCCCGGCCAGCATGTCCTCCTCGATCCGCCGGCGTTCCTTATTGGCCGCGTCGAGCTCCTGCGCGGCCGCGGCCGCCACGCGGGGGTCGCGGGTCGTCAGCAACGTCACGCCGGCGTGCGCGGCCGCGAGCCGGCCCACCGCGTTGATCCGAGGCCCCAACTGGAACCCCACCATCCCCGCGTCCACGGGCTTGCGGTCGATGCCGCACACCTCCTTTAAGGCCGCGACCCCGATCCGGCGCCCCGCGCTCAAGGCTCGAAGGCCCTGCGCAACCAGGTAACGGTTTTCACCGCGCAAGGGGGCGACGTCGGCGACGGTGCCCAACGCCACCAAATCCAGGACCGAATGGAGTCGCTCGTCGATTCCCGCCAGACTCCGGTGCCGTCCCAGGAGCGCCTGGGCGACTTTGAAGGCGATCCCCACCGCGCAAAGTTCCTTGGCGGGATAGGTGGAGTCCGGGATGTGCGGGTTGAGGATGGCATAAGCCGGAGGCAAACGCTCCTGGGGTTCGTGGTGGTCGGTGACGATGACGTCGATGCCGAACGATACGGCCAGTTCAATCGGCGCGTGCGCGGTGGTGCCGCAGTCCGCCGTGATCAGCAGGGTCACGCCTTGTTCGCGCGCCGCGCGCACGCCGGCCTCGGTCAAGCCGTATCCTTCGGTCAAGCGGTGAGGGATTCGATACAAGAGGGGCGCGCCCAACCATCCGAACAATTCGAGGTAGAGCGCGGTCGAGGTGACGCCGTCCACGTCATAATCGCCGGCGATCATGACGCACTCGTCCCGCGCGATGGCCCGCTCGATGCGGTCGACCGCCCGGTCCATCCCGTTCATGAGAAAGGGATCGTGGAGGTCTGACACCGATGGCGCCAGAAATCGGCGGGCGGCCTCGATCGAGGCGACGTTGCGATTCGCCAGCACGCGAGCCGTGGTGCGTCGGATGCCGAGACCCTGCGCCAGTGCGGCTATCACGTCCGCGTCGTACGGACGCTCTTGCCACCGCTTTTGCATCAGCTCCTCCCTGGCTGCGAGGTGGTGTTGACCGGTCCGATCCTCCCGGTTATTGAGATGGCGCCACGATACGCCGGGGCCCAATGAGTGTCAACGGGTTGCGTCGATGAACGGGTTTTTGATACGGTGCCGTCGAACCCACGTCGTGGAAGGGGGACGCTCATGACCGAGCAGATTGAGAATTTCATCAACGGTCGCTGGAGACCGGCGGCTTCCGGCGCCACGCTCTCCAGCGTGAACCCCGCCGACGCCGGCGACGTGGTGGCCACCGCCCCGAGTTCTTCGGCGCGGGAGGTGGATGAGGCGGTCGTGGCCGCGCGCGCGGCATGGCCGGGGTGGCGGTCGATCCCCGCGCCGAAGCGCGGGGAGATCCTGTTTCGCGCCGCCGAACGCCTGGCTCGTGAAAAGGAATCGTTGGCCGTGGTCGTCACCCGCGAGATGGGGAAGGTCTTGCCGGAAGCGCGGGGGGATGTCCAAGAAGCGATCGACATGGCGTATTACATGGCGGGCGAAGGCCGCCGACTGTCGGGCGAGACCGTGCCGTCGGAGCTGGCCAACAAGGACGCGAAATCCGTCCGCGTCCCGCTCGGGGTGTGCGCGCAGATCACGCCGTGGAATTTTCCAGTGGCGATCCCGTCGTGGAAGATCGCGCCCGCGCTGATCGCCGGCAACACGGTCGTGCTCAAGCCCTCGGCGGTGACGCCGCTGTGCGCGACCCGGTTCGTCCGGATCCTGCACGAGGCGGGGCTGCCGCCCGGCGTGCTCAACCTGGTGCACGGTCATGGTGAGGACGTGGGCGAGGCGCTGGTAAGCCACGCGGGCGTTGCGGTGGTCTCGTTCACCGGGTCGTCGGCGGTCGGGGAGCGGATCGAAGCGCTGTGCGGGCGTTTGCACCGGCCGGTCTGTACCGAGACCGGCGGCAAGAATCCCCTGATCGTGATGGATGACGCGGATCTGGATCTTGCGATCGACGGCGCACTCTGGGGCGGGTTCGGCACCAGCGGCCAGCGGTGCACGGCCGCGAGCCGCGTCATCGTCCACGAAGCGGTGTACGACGCGTTTGTCGCGCGCTTCGTGGAGGCCGCGAAGAAGCTGCGATTGGGGTCCGGGCTCGATCCCGCGACGGACGTCGGCCCGGTGATCAACGCCGCGCAGAAACAGAAGGTTCTGAACTACATCGAGATCGGGAAGAAGGAAGGGGCGAAGCCGCTCTGCGGCGGCCGCGCCGCCACCGACGGGACGCTCGCCAAGGGCCACTTCATCATGCCCACGATCTTCGGCGACGTGGCGCCCACGATGCGGATCGCGCAAGAGGAGATCTTCGGCCCGGTCGTGTCCGTGATCAAAGCCCGCGACCTCGCCCAGGCGATCGAGATCGCGAACGGCGTGGCTTACGGCCTCTCCGCGGCGATCTACAGCCGCGATGTCAACAAGACGGCGATCGCTGAACGTGACCTGGATACCGGCATCGTCTACATCAATGCCTCGACGATCGGCGCAGAGATTCAACTCCCGTTCGGCGGCACGAAGAGAACCGGGCTCGGTCCGCGAGAAGCCGGAGGCCGTGGCGGCGCCCTGGACCTGTACACCAAGTGGAAGGTGATCTACCGGGATTTCTCGGGGAAGCTGCAGAAGGCGCAGATCGATGCATAAGGAAGCGCGAGGCGAGGGATGTGGTGGGCGGTCTCCCTGTCCGGACCCGGTCAGCGTCAAAATGACTACGGCCGCGGCCACCCCCACTTCCGAACGAAGCGGGGAGCACCCGCGGTCCGGTTCGCGCGGGTGACTACGAGGTCACGAAGACCGAGTAGGTAAAGCTGGGATTGATCCCGCCGATGGTCGATGCGTAACGCACGCGCATTTTCGTCGTACGAACATACGCCTGGTATTCTCCGACCGCGGTAATCTGCGGCCACGCCCACCGATTGGTGGTGGGTGGGTCCGCGTCTCCGTCTTCTATCTTGACGTCCAGGGTCGGTGAGGTGCCGGACACCGCGGTGACTTTGAGCATGATCCCGACGATGCCGGCCAACCCGACCTTCTTCGTTTCCCCGACCGTCGATGCGGTCTCGGCCCCGAGTGCTTTGATGTCCATCAATCCCTTCGTGCCGGTTTCTGTGCTCATGGGTGGTTCCTCCGTGTGAACCTTGGTCGGATGTGACGCGAACACACCTGGAAACCGGGGGCGGGAATCGGCTCGATCCTCGCGGACGGGGGTGTCTCGATGTGCGGGTTCTTGCGCACGCGGGATTCTACCACAACGGAAGGCGGGTTCGGTCGAGATAAACCGAACAGGGCCGTGTTCGCCCGCTTTTGGGAGCGACGAGGCTGTTCCCCATGGGGTCGATAGGGGTATAGTACGGGTCATCGTGTGATCCCGTCGCAGGACCTTCGATCAGCGCAATGGTCGTTCTGCCCATCCAAGACATTCTTCCCTCGCTGAGGGAGACGCTTCGCGACCATCCGGCCGTGGTCCTCCAGGCGCCGCCCGGCGCGGGGAAAACCACGCACGTTCCGCCGGCCCTGCTGGATGAACCCTGGTTGAAGGGTCGGTCGATCGTGATATTGGAGCCGCGGCGGCTGGCCGCGCGCGCGGCGGCCGGTCGTATGGCCGAGCTGTTGGGCGAGTCCGTGGGGGAGACGGTGGGCTACCGCATCCGGTTTGATGCGAAGGTTTCGAAGCGGACTCGAATCGAAGTGCTGACCGAAGGCATTCTGACGCGTCGCCTGCAGTCGGACCCCGGACTGGAGGGCGTGGGCCTGGTGATCTTCGATGAGTTTCATGAAAGGCACCTGCACGCGGATCTGGCGCTGGCGTTGTGCTTGGACAGCCAACGCGCGTTGCGCGAGGACCTTAAGTTGTTGGTGATGTCCGCGACGCTCGACGGCGACGGCGTGGCAGCGGTCCTTGGCGGGGCGCCGGTGCTCACGGGGCACGGGCGGCGCTTTCCGGTGGAGGTTCGGTACGCGGCGACGGACGCGGGGGATGGGTTGCCGGAGACCGTGACGCGCGCGGTCGGGCATGCGTTGGAGCACGACCGAGGGGACGTGCTCGTGTTCTTGCCCGGTGCGTGGGAGATTCGCCGCGTCCAGCACTTGCTGGAGCCCGAGGTCACGGGTCGGCCGATCGATATCCGCCCGCTGTATGGCGATCTGCCCTGGGAGGCGCAGGATCGGGCGATCCGGCCGACCGGGGACGGGCGTCGCAAAGTCGTGCTGGCCACGCCAATCGCCGAGAGCAGTTTGACGATCGAAGGCGTCGGCGTCGTGATCGACTCGGGGTTCACGAGGGTTCCGGAGTTCGATCCGCGAACGGGATTGACGCGCCTGACGACCATGCGGATTTCGCGCGCCTCGGCCGAGCAACGCGCGGGCCGCGCGGGCCGACTCGGTCCCGGCGTGTGTTACCGGTTGTGGCGCGAGACGACTCAGCGCGGACTCATGGCCCGACCGATCCCGGAGATCCGCGCGGCTGATCTGGCGCCGTTGGCCATGGAACTGGCGCAGTGGGGCGTTTGCGACGCGGGTGCGCTCTCGTGGCTCGACCCACCCCCTCCGGGGGCGCTGGCCCAGGCTCGCGGCCTGTTGACGCAGCTCGGGGCGCTGGATCAAGACGGCGTCATCACGGCGTCGGGGCGCGAGATGGCCGCGTTGCCGCTGCACCCGCGATTGGCTCACATGATATCTCGGGCGGACGCGCGGGGGCGGGGCGGTCTGGCCTGTGATCTTGCGGCCCTGCTGTCGGAGCGAGACGTCTTCACGGGTGAGGCCAGGCGTTCGTGCGACGTGATCGAGCGCTTGGAGGCATTGCGAACGTTCCGCTCGCGGGGGCGGAAAGGAGGAGGGGTCGTCGGAACGGACCCGTCGGCGTGTGCGCGAATCGACCAGGCGGCGACCCAGTATCAGCGACTGCTTCGAGTCCGACCGACCGCCGATGCGAGCGATCCCGACACGGTCGGGATCCTGCTGGCATTCGCGTACCCGGACCGGATCGCGCTGCAACGCGCGCCTGGAGACGTCCGGTATCTTCTGGCGTCCGGCCGCGGGGCGCGTCTACCGGCCTCCGAGCAACGTCTGCGTCCCCCGTGTCTCGTGGCCGCGAGTCTCGACGCGGGCGAGACAGAGGGCACGATCCATTTGGCCGCGGCCGTCGACCTCGGTGCGTTGCGGCGCGAGATGGTTTCACAGATTCGTACGGAAGACATCGTCCGCTGGGATCCGGGTCTTCAACGGGTCGTCGCGCGGCGTGAAGAACGGCTGGGGGAACTGCTCGTCGGCAGCGTCCCGCTCGCTGATCCCGATCCGGAACGCCTGCGCGCCGCGGTCCTGGAGGGGGTCCGCGCGCTCGGCGTGGCGGCGCTCCCGTGGACCCTCGAGGCGCGCGAGTTTCAGGCGCGGGTGCTGTCGCTGCGCCACTGGTTTCCGAATGAGGACTGGCCGGACGTGTCCGATGGCGCGCTGCAGGAGACGCTCGACGAGTGGTTGGGGCCGGCTCTCGGCGGGGTGACGCGCCGGGAACAGGTCGATCGCGTCGACCTGCAGGTCGCCCTCGGCGGGCGGCTCGATTGGAAGCAGCGACATCGCCTCGATGAGGGTGCGCCGACGCATCTTGCGGTCCCGAGCGGATCGCGCCTGCGGCTCGAGTACCGGCCCGGCGAATCTCCGGTGCTGGCCGTGAAGCTGCAAGAGATGTTCGGACTGGCCGACACGCCGCGCGTGGCCTGGGGGCGGGTGCCGGTGACGCTCCACCTCCTGTCTCCCGCGCGCCGTCCCATCCAGGTGACGCAGGACCTGCGCGGATTCTGGGAGCGCACCTATGCCGAGGTCAAGAAGGAATTGAAAGGACGGTACCCCAAACACCCCTGGCCCGACGATCCGTGGAAGGCGCTCCCCACGGCGCGGACTCGCCGCCCGAAATCGGGCTGACCTGAGCCGGACGCCTGTGTATGACCCGGTAGCGGACGCGGCTGCAGAGTATCCCATGGCGGGAATGGGCGCCGAATCCGGACGGCCCTTCCCGCCGCCGGCGTGGTTGTCATCGCAACACGGGTTTGCTAGAGTGCCGACGTGAACGGCCTCTCTCGATGGATATCGCCACCGTCCTCCTGATCGGGCCCTGGCTGCTGTTGGCCGGCGTGCTCCTGACGAAGCTGTCCCGTCGGCTCAATTTCCCTGCGCTGTTGTTCTTCATCGTGATTGGGATGCTCGCCGGTTCCGAGGGGCTCGGCAGGATTTCGTTCGAGGATTACGCGTTCACGCGGGACGTGGGGCTGGTCGCCCTCGCGCTCATTCTGTTCGCGGCGGGGCTGGCGACGGGGCCGCGCGCGTTCGGTCTGGCCGTCCAATCCGCGGCCAGCCTCGCGACGCTGGGCGTCGTGCTCACGGCGCTCATCACGGCCGCGTTCGCGTGGTGGTGGCTCGGCTGGTCGTTTCTGGAGGGTGTATTGCTGGGGAGCATCGTGGCTTCGACCGACGCCGCGGCGGTGTTCCTTGTCCTCCGTCACCAAAACGTCCGGCTCCCACGCCCGGTGGAGTCGGTCCTCGAAGTTGAGTCCGGGATCAACGATCCCATGTCGGTGTTCCTCACGGTCGCCGTGACCACCGCGCTCGCGGCGGGTCAGGGGCTCCCGGCCGCGTCGGTCGCGATGGACTTCGTCACCCAGATGGGAGCCGGGGCGCTGATCGGGACGGGGTTCGGCGCGGGAGCCGCGTGGCTGCTCAACCGCGTCCGCCTCGCCTCCACGGGGTTGTATCCCGTGCTCACGTTGGCGGTGGGCCTCGGGACGTTTTCGCTGACCAACGCCGTGGGAGGGAGCGGACTTCTCGCCGTGTACCTGGCCGGCTTGATGATCGGCCGTCGTTTGGCCGTGCTCCAGCGTCTGGTCGTGGATTTCCACGACGCGGTGGCCTGGCTGATGCAGATCGTCATGTTCGTGGCCCTCGGTCTGCTGTCGTTCCCCAGCCGGGTCCTGGCGGTGGCCGACCAGGGCTTGATCCTCTCCGCGGTGGTCATGGTCATCGCGCGCCCGGTCGCCGTGTTCGTCTCGCTGCTCGCCTCCCGTCTCTCGCTGCGCGAGCGCCTGCTGGTCTCGTGGGTCGGCCTCCGGGGCGCGGTGCCGATCATCTTGGCGTCGTTCCCGGTCCTGGCCGGTCTCCCGAACGCTCCCGTGATCTTCAACCTCATCTTCTTCGTGGTCGTCACCTCCATCCTGCTTCAAGGCACGACGGTGTCCTGGGCCGCCCATTTCCTCGGGTTGCGGACCCGCCGCCGGCCCGAGCCGCTGCACCGCCTGCACATCACGTCCGTCCAGGAGACCGACCGCCACATCGCCGACTTCTGCCTCGATGAGTCGAGCCAGGCGGCGGGGCGGCAAATCAGGGAACTCGACTTCCCGCCGGAGGCGTTCGTCTCGATGCTGGTCCGCGGCGGCCACGTGCTTGCCCCGCACGGACACACCCAGCTTGCGAAAGGCGATCACGTGTTCGTCCTCTGCCGTTTGCACGATCGGGCGGCGCTGATTCGTCTGTTCGGCCGCAGCGGGGAGTCCCGCGCCGGCGCCTCGCGGTGAGGGTTTCGATCATCGCCGCGCCGGTTTCTTGACCCCGCACCCTGCCGCGGTCTATGCTGGCGCCGAGGCTTTGACGCCGCGAACCGTCGGTCCGTCGAACGGCGATTCCGGGATGTGGCCCACGACCTATGGAGAAGACGAGCTATGGATGGCACGGAGGAGAAGGACATCGTGGAACGCCGAAAAAAGGAACGACGGCGGTCGATCCGGCGGATGCAGGACCGTAACGGGTACAGCGAGCGGCGAGAAATGGCGGTAGTCGTGTATGCGGGAGTGGCCGTTGTTGCAGGGATGGCTTTTGCGGTCGGGATGTGGACCGGATGGTGGGTGTGGGGCGCGTCGTAACGCGGCTCGGAGATCCGCACGCGACACCGAATCGCCGCGATCATCATGCAGAAGGGTTGGGCCTTTCCCAAGTTGATTTTCAGCCCCGACGGTCCTATCATGGCGTCCTTACGGGACCGGCGCGCGGACGCGCCCGGATCGTCTCAGCGGAGGCTTGGTCAATGCCCCAGATGCACGTGATCGATTACGAAATCTTCGGCTCGGAAATGCAGTACGTCGAAATCGAATTGGACCCCGAGGAGGCCGTGGTGGCCGAGGCGGGGGGCATGATGTATATGACCGATGGCATCGAGATGGAGACGATCTTTGGCGACGGCTCGGGGTCGCGGCCGGGATTTATGGGAGCGCTGGTCGGGGCGGGCAAACGGCTCCTGACCGGGGAGTCGCTGTTCATGACCGTCTTCGTCAACAAGTCGCGCGAGAAGCGACGGGTGGCGTTCGCGGCGCCGTATCCGGGGAAGATCGTGCCGATGATGTTGGGCGAGCTGGGGGGACGACTGATCTGTCAGAAGGATGCGTTTCTCTGCGCGGCCAAGGGTGTGTCGGTCGGGATCGCGTTTCAAAAGCGCCTGGGCGTGGGACTCTTCGGTGGCGAGGGGTTCATCATGCAAAAGCTGGAGGGGGACGGTTTGGCGTTCGTTCACGCCGGCGGGACCCTCGCGGAACGAACGCTGGCCCCAGGGGAGATGGTGCGGGTGGATACCGGGTGCATCGTCGCCATGCAGAGTTCGGTGCAATACGACATCGAGTACGTGGGGAAGATCAAATCGGCGCTGTTCGGCGGGGAAGGACTGTTCTTCGCGACGCTGCGCGGACCGGGTCGTATATGGCTACAGTCACTGCCGCTGAGCCGCCTGGCGAACCGAATATACGCGGCGGCGCCCCAGACGGGGGGACGTCGGGAAGAAGGATCGATCTTAGGCGGACTTGGAGGTTTGCTGGACGGGGATAGTTGACCGGGACGGACGCCGTTCGCGTCGCCGGCGCAGGGGTGTGCTTCGGCGCCGGTCTTCCCTCGCAAGGGGAGCGGGTGCCGTTCGAGGTGGGCTCGGAGCGGCTCGTCCTGTGGCCGAAGTCGTCTCGAGAGCACGGAGTTCCGTACCCGGCGATCCGCCTCGAGCCGGGAGGGTTCGACCGCCGCCACATTCAGTTGAGGTGGGTCGAAGACGGCGTGGCGTGGGCGCTCGTCTTGGATGATGAGCGGTTGGCGAAGGCGGTCCGAGCCGATCCCCCTGACGGATTGCGCGGCGAGGTCGATCGACTCGGGGTCCGTTTCGCGCGCGGATGGGTGACGAGCGGTTTCGGATGGGCGCTCGTCGCGACCGTCGTGCTCCTGCCCGTCGCGGCGCTGGGGCTGCTGTGGTGGCAGGCCGATCGGATCGTGGACGCGGCGGTCGGACGCATCCCGGTATCGTGGGAAGAACGTCTCGGCGAGTCGGCGTTCGGTCAGTTCGCGGCCGGAGCGACCGTGCTGACGGCGGGGTCCGCGGTCGAGGCTGTTGAAGGGATTGGGATGCGACTTGCCGCGTCGGCCGCGTCGCCCTATGCCTTTCGCTGGAACGTGGTTGACAACGCCCAGGTCAACGCCTTCGCCGTTCCGGGTGGGCACGTCGTGGTGTTTACGGGGTTGATCCGCGCGACCGCGTCCGCCGACGAACTGGCCGGAGTGTTGGCGCACGAGATTCAGCACGTGGTGCTGCGCCATAGCGTGCGAGGGTTGGTGCGTACGATGGGGTGGCGGGCGGCTCTTTCCATTCTGTTCGGCAACACGGGACCTCTGGCGGAGGTGGGCGAATTGGCGTCCCGTTTGGGGAGTTTGAAATTTAGCCGCGATCAAGAAACTGCGGCCGACCTGGGGGGACTGGCATTGCTGCGTCGGGCTCGGGTCGATCCGCGGGGCATGATCGCGTTTTTTGACGCGCTGGCAAAGGAAGAACACGGCCGGGTCGCGTTTCTCTCGACCCACCCGGTGAGCGGCGATCGCGCCGAGCGGCTGCGGGCGGAGGTCGAGAAGGCGGGCGAGTGGCCGACGGAACCGTTTCCCTACGGCTGGACGGACGTGAAGGCGTTGGCTGGAACACCGTGAACGGGCGCGGAAAAATGGAATGGCGAGGGGGGATACCTGATGTCGCAGTGTAGCGCGTGCGCGGCGGTCGTCGAGAATGGAGCCTCGCGCCTGTGCGATGAATGCGATCGGAAACGATTGACCTGTCGGGTCTGCGGCCACGAGTTCGCCTATCGCGACATCCTGGACGACTTGCCCATCGTGCAGTGTCCAACCTGCGAGGGCCGCGCGATCGAGGTCGGCGACTGATGGGGGGAGGCCACGACGGGAAAGTTCCCGCGGAGATCCTGGTCGAATACCGCGATCGTCTGCCCAAGGGGAGGGCGCTCGACGTGGCGATGGGTTATGGGCGACACGCGCTGTATCTGGCCGCCGCGGGATGGGAGGTGGACGGGATCGAGCGTGATCCCGAGGCGATCGCGGCGTGTCGCGAAGAAGCGGGGCGACGCGGCCTCTCGATCCACGTCCAGGAAGCCGATCTGGAACGCGAGCGCCCGCCCGTTGCGACCTACGATCTGGTCATCTGCTTCTACTATCTCGATCGCGCGCTGATCCCCCACCTGCGCGCGACCCTCAAGCCCGGCGGCGTGATCGTCTACGAGACGTTTACCATTGAAAACCAAAAACGGTTCGGAACGCCACGACGAACCGAATTCTGCCTGCAGCCCGGCGAATTGACCGCGTTGTTCGAGGGATTTTCGGTCATCGACGCCCGGGAGGGCCTCGTGCGGGGCCAATACGTGGCCAGTCTCGTGGCGCGCAAGGGGGATGATGACCGCGCGTAGCGCGGGAACGCCGCTCGTGCCGGTGGAGGCCGCCCTTGACGCCGTCCTGCGAGCCGTGCGTCCGTTGGGAACCGAGCGGGTGGCGATCACCGACGCGCTCGGACGGGTCATCGCGCGCGAGGTGATCGCCACCCGGGATCTCCCTCCGTGGGACAATTCCTCGGTCGACGGTTACGCGGTGGTGGCCGCCGATCTGGAGGGAGCCACGCCGGAGCGTCCGGCCGCGTTGACGGTGGTGGAAGAGATCCCGGCGGGCCGGATGCCGGAACACAAGGTGGCCGCCGGCACGGCCGCTCGGATCATGACCGGCGCGCCGATGCCGGCCGGCGCGGATGCCGTGGTGATGGTGGAAGACACGACCCAGGACGGGGATCGAGTGGTCGTCCGCTCTTCGGTCGAGCGCGGCGAATCGGTTCGCGTGCGCGGCCAGGATGTTCGAGCGGGCACGGTCGTGATCCCGGCGGGCCGAAGGGCGCGGGCGGCCGAGATCGGTCTGCTCGCGTCGCTCGGCCACGCGGCCGTGACGGTGGGACGAAGACCCCGAGTCGGGATTCTCGCGACGGGAGACGAACTCGCCGATCTCGGCCAGGCCGAGCGGCCGGATCGGATTTTCGACGTGAACAGCTACGCGATCGCGGCGCAGGTCGCCGAGGCCGGGGGAACCGCGGAACTTCTTGGCATCGCGCGCGACCGGCCGGACGATCTCCGGGAGCATTTGAGCCACCTCAACGGGTTGGATGTCTTGATCGTCTGCGGGGGGGTGTCGGTGGGGAAGTTCGATTTTGTCAAAGACGTCCTGACCGAGTTGGGGATGGCGATGGATTTCTGGCGGGTCGCGATGAAACCCGGGAGTCCCATGGCGTTCGGGTCGATCCGCGACCGTCCGGTGTTCGGCCTGCCCGGCAACCCGGTGTCTTCGATGGTGACGTTCGAGGTCTTTGTGCGGCCCGCGCTTCTGCGGATGGCCGGGGCGGCCGAGCTCGGCCGCCCCGTCGTCACGGCCGAGCTTACGGAGCCGATTCGCAAGACGCGCGGGAAGACCCACTTCGTGCGCGGCCGACTCGCGGTCGAGGGAGAACGAACCGTCGTGACCCCGACCGGATCGCAGGACTCCGGGGTCTTGACGTCGATGGTGAAGGCGGACGGCCTCATCGTCCTCGCTCGGGAGGCGGAGGGTGCCGAGCGAGGGCGACTGGTCGATGTGCGTCTCCTCCAGGGCGACGCGAGGGGGTGAACGTCTATAGCGAGCGCAATTCCCAAGGTGTGCCGCGGGGTGAGCGAGCGGATGTACATCGTGTTTCTTTGGTTCCTTGCACTTCGAAGGTTCTCTGCGGCTTGCTGCAGGGCGCTTCAACAAGGGGGACAGCATGGCGTTTGAAGCCTTCATTCTCGTCAACGTGACCGGCGATCATACCAAAAGCGCGTATAAGACCATCACCCGTATGGAAGGCGTCAAATCCGCGTTCATGGTGACCGGCGTGCACGATCTGATCGTCCACGTCGTCGCCCAGGACTTGAACCAACTGGGCGACCTCATCCTCTCCAACATCCGATCGATCGACGGGGTCAAGCAGACGATGACCTGCCTGGTCCTGTCCCCCCCTGTCGGGCACGGTTGACCCGCCGCATGGATGGCGCGGGCCGGAGGGCGGTGTGGCGGCTGGCCGTCTTGGTGGCGCTCGCCGTGCCGGCCTGCGCCCTGCCCGGACCCGTGCCGGAGCGGACCGGGGATTTCGAGGATGTGACGGAAGCGGCTGGCGTCCGAGCCGTGCATACCAGCGGGGCGACGGGGCGGAAATGGTACCCCGAGACGTTCGGATCGGGGGTGTGCGTCACCGACGTGGACGGGGATGACCGTCCCGATCTGCTCTTCGTCACCGGACGGCCGTGGGAAGGCGGCGAAACCCGCGCGGGGGTTTCGCTGTATCGCAATCGGGGTGACGGCAGGTTTGCCGACATCACCGCCTCCTCCCGGGTGAAATTCACCTCCTACGGCATGGGGTGCGCGGCGGCCGACTATGACAACGACGGCCGCGAAGATCTTCTGTTGACGGGCTACGGCGGGACCGCGCTGTTTCGAAACGTCGACGGCGCGCGCTTCGAGGACGTGACCGCCGCGGCGGGTCTCACCGTCACCGGGTGGAGCACGTGCGCGGTATGGTTCGATGCCGACGCCGACGGACACCTGGACGTGTTTGTCTGCCGATACGTCCAGTGGTCTCCAGAGACGGACCTTGCGTGTACGCTCGACGCGAACACGAAGGTCTTCTGCGGACCGGATCCCTATCCTCCCTCGACCTCAAGGTTCTTCCACAACCGTGGCGACGGCACGTTCGAGGACGCAACCGAGGCCGCGGGGTTCGCAAAGCCCGCGAAGGCGCTTGGCGCCGCGTTGCTCGACGTCGACGGCGATGGCCGCGTCGATCTCTTCGTCGCCAACGACCAGGTGCCCAACTCGCTCTTTCGCAATCACGGCGACGGCACGTTCGAGGACTGGAGCGCGCGTCTGGCCGCGACCCCCGGGCGATTCGGCATGGCGCGTGCCGGGATGGGGGTCGACGTGGACGATTCCTCGCCAGGGGGTATCGTGATCGGGCATTTCATGGGCGAGGGACTCGGTCTGTATCGGCGTGACGCGGACGGTCGATGGAGGGATCAGGCCCGTCGGGCCGGGGTCTTCGACGCGAGCCAGGCCTTTTTGACGTTCGGCGCGGCGTTCACCGACGCCGATCTCGACGGCTGGCCGGATCTGGTCACGGCGAACGGTCACGTGGATGTGGAACTGGTCCGAAGGCTGGAGGGAGCGACGACCGACCGGGAACGACCGCTCTTTTTTCGCAACCTCGGGGACGGGACGTACGCCGAAACCGCGGCGCAGGTCGGATTGACCGCTCTCTTCGTGGGCCGCGGTCTGGCCACCGCTGATCTGGATCTCGACGGCGCCCCCGATCTCATTTTTACGGAGAACAACGGCCCGGCCCGTCTCTATCGCAATCGGCTCTTGACGGGACACTGGTTGCGCGTGCGGTTGAAGGGGGTCACCAGCAATCGCGATGGAATCGGCGCGGTCGTGACGGTCACGACAAACGGGCGGCCCCAGACGCGGATGGTCAGGACGGGTTCGAGTTACCTCTCTCAAAGTGAGCGGCCACCGCTCTTCGGCCTGGGCTCGGCGACGTCGGCCGAGACGGTGGTCATCCGCTGGCCGAGCGGCGTGATCGATCGGCTCGCCGCCGTGCGGGCGGATCAGCGACTGACTGTTGTCGAAGGTTCCCATCCGTGACGGCCGGTTTCGCGAGCACCGAGAACCCCCGCACCGTCAAGCCTGCAACGCGTGCCGTCCGGTTGCGGGTGGTGGTCACGTGCGTCGTGCTGTCTTCCGCGATCGTCGCGGTCGGACTGGACTCCAGGAGCCTCGTTCGGGCACCCTGGGTTCGCGGCCACGCGTGGGATTTCCGGGATGACGTGACGAAGTCGTGGACGTCGCCGAACGCTCAGGTCTCGCGCCATGCCAAGGGGGTGACGCTGACGCCGGCGGCCGAGCCCGCCCTCCTTTCCAGTGGAGCGCTGGCTCTGAATACCCGACGGTACGCGAGCGTCCGCCTCCGTCTGATCGCGCTGGAGCCGACCGAGGGGCGTCTGGGGTTGGTGATAGAAACTCCGCAGGGCATTCACAGAAGTGTTCTTCCGTTTCAGGTGCGTGGTGGCAGCGAGGTGCAGACGATCGCCATCCCCTTTCCCGAACACGAGGCTCACGGCACCGTGCGAGCAGCGATGCTCGTTCCGTCGGCGCGCCTCCAGCCGGTGACGGTCGTTTCCCTGGTCTTTGATCCGACCCCGTTGGAATGGATTCGAGCCGGATTCGAGGATCTGTTCTCGTCGTGGCCCGCGCGGGCCAACAGCGGATCGAATCTGAATGTCCTGGCGCCGCCTTCGATGTGGGGGCGTGCGATCTGGATCGTCTTGACCCCGATCGCGGCGTGGATGGCCGCCGCGTGGTTGGTCGTTCCCGAGTCGAGCCTGTTGCCGCGGCTCGGAGGGCCATGGGCTTTCCGAGGGATCGCGCTGGTGTGGGGCGTGGGACTGATGTTCCTCATCTACCATCAGATCTGGGCGCTCTCGATCGAGGTCGCGGCGTTCGGCGGAACCTCTCGCGCCGAGGCGTATCGCTTGCTCGACGGAGCGCCGCTGTACGAGGATCTGGTCGAGGCAGCCCGCTTCATCGATCCGAGAGCGCAGGTGGATTTCGTGGTGGGGTCCGGCGACCCGCCGCTCTGGGGGGTGCGCGCGGAGCACGTCCTGTACCCGATCGTGATCCGCCTCGGATCACCAACGATCCTGCGGTATTTCGGACGATCACATCCACCGTGCGGGGAGATCGAGCCGAGCGCCATGGTCGTGCGCGACGCGGAGCGGTATTGTCTGTTGAGAACCGGAGGATGACCCTCTGGTTGGCGGCGGCGGGTGTGGGGACGGCCTGGCTTCTCGGGTATGCGTGGGGGCCCGTCCTGGACCATCTCAACGGCGCGGGGCGGGCCGGAGCCGCATACGGTCTTGGCCTCACGTGGCTGTCCATCGTCATGGCTGCCGCGGCCGTGCTCGGCTGGCCGCTGACGCCGATGGCCGGCGGCGCACTGGTGACGGTCCCTGCGGCGGCGTGGTGGGTGGGCTGGCGGTTGCGGATCGCGCGACGGGGGCGTCCACCGAGGCCGATCAAGGCGCCACCGCGCAACGACGGCTGGTGGTGGGGCGGGGTCGGCCTGATGGGCGCGCTCTGGCTCGTGGTGGCGGTCCGGTCCATCGTCAAGCCCATTCTGGGATGGGACGCCTTGGCGAGTTATTCGCTCAAGGCGCGGGTGATCTTTGCGGAGGGCGCGGTGCCGGCGTCGATGTTCGAGTGGATCAGCACGCCCAATTATCCGCTGGGGGTGCCGTTGCAGGAGGTGTGGGTGGCGTGGTTCGTGGGGTCGTGGGACGAGGTGGCCGTCAAACTTCTTTTTCCCGCCTACGTGCTGGCGCTGTGGTTCGTCGTGTACGGGGCGTTGCGCGAGCGCTTTCCGGCTCGCCATTCGATCGCCGGCACGCTTTTCGTGGCGACGCTGCCGCTCGTTCTGCAACACGGCCAGGACGCGTACCTCGACCTTCCCTTGGCGTACTTCGTCCTGGCGGGACAGGTGGCCATGACGCGGTACGCGGGAACCGGACGTGGTGCCCCCTTGTGCCTCGCGTCGGCTTGCGCCGTCGGGGCGACGTGGACGCGTGAAGATGGCCTCATCCCCGTTCTAGTGAACGGCCTGCTGCTCGCGTGGTGGATCGCGCGGTCAGGACGGCTCCTGACGTGGTCAGGGTGGCGGGATCTCGGCGCGTACTTGGGCCCGTCGGTCGTGATGTGGTTCGTCTGGTCGCTGACGAAAGCCCGTTTGGGGGTTTCGTCCAATTTGACGATGTTCGGATTTTCCCAGGTGTTCGATCCGGATCGTTTCAGGATCGTGGTCACGGCATTGGTTCGCGGACTTTTTTTGCAGGGTAACTGGTTGATTCTCTGGGCGCTTTTTATCGTGGGTTGGATGTACAGCTTTTCGTGGCGGCCCGCGACCGACGATCTCTTTCTCGCGTGGCCGGTCGTGCTGTTCTTCGCGGCGATCGTGGTCCTGGCGCAGACGACGACGTTGTTTGACTACCTCGATGATGAGACCGTTCTCAACCGCCTGGTTCTCCACGTGGCGCCGCTCGCAGCGCTCTGGGTTGCGCTTGCCTACGGCCGGTGGAGTGAGCACGATCCCATGCCCGCCGGGGAGGCGTCCCGTGCCTAAGCGCGTCGCCGAGGCGGGTTCGGGGCGAGGCCGTGTGCATCACCGCGTGGCCGGGGGGACGCTCCCGCTCGTGGTGTGCGCCTTCTTGCTGTTGGCGTGGTTCGGTTGGGCCGGCGACGCGGCTGCGCAGCTTTCCGAGCGCCCCGGTACGTCGACCGACACTTCTCTCGGTCCGAAGGACCTCACCGGCAAGTCGATCAAGGATCAACGGGTGAGGGTCGTGCACAGCGACGCCCCATCGCAGGAGGGGTCCTCGCGTTTCTTGCAGGACTATGATCCGTGGCTGGCCTACCAGCGCGGTAAAAACCTCACCCAACGCGAGTTCCGCGATCGGGACGGCGTGTTCGGGCGCGCAGGGCTTTTTTCCGAGCCAAAACTCATCGGCGACCGGTTGACGCCGCGGCTCGGTCGCGACCACGTCAGCTCGTGTGGGATGTGCCATAACATTCCGTATCGCGACGCGGGGGCCGGCGTCACGTTTCCCAAGGGCGGCGGAGAAGGGCGCAATACGCCGCACTTTTTCGGCGGCGGGCTCATCGAAATGCTCGGCCTGCAGACGCGTCTGAACGTGTTGGCGATCTGCGATCCGGAGCGCCGGGGATTTATCGCAAAACGCGGCGCTCCCGCCGAGGCGATCCTCATTCGCCCGAAACCAGGTGAACCGCCGATCGACTACGGGTGGTGCGGTGATCGCGACGGTGACGGGCGGCCGGACCTCAATAAAGTTTTCCAGGTCTGGTACGTCGACGACACGGGCCGCCGCGTGACGGAAGACGACAACGGCGACGGGGTGATCGACCTGCGCGACGGCACGGTGGCGGGGTACAACCTCGAGATGATGGTCTTCGGGTGGGGCGAGACCGAAGGCGCCATGGCGCCGACGCTGCGCGTCTTTTTCAACGATCCCATCGATACCCACTCGGGGATGCAGGCCTACGACCCTACGATCCAGATCGACGATGGCGCCCACGGCGATGAACGCGCGAACGACGGATTGGCCCGAGTCTCCAACGCGGGAGCCCGGCAATTCACGATTCATGCGCCGGCCGACCGGGGGACCAGAGTGACGGCGTCCGGACTCAGCCTCGACGACCCTGACGGAGACGGGTTCATGAACGAGATTTCTGAAGGGGACGTCGATCTGGCCGAATGGTACATGCTCAATGCCCCGGCGCCGGGCGTCGGCCGCCAAACGTCCCAGACGCGGCGCGGGAAAGCCTTGCTGGCGCAGTGGCGCTGCACCGTCTGTCACACGCCGGACTGGCTGATCGAGGCCGCCGCTCCGGATCAGGCCGATCCGTATCGGCGATTCGACGGGGATCGCCGATACTTCGATCTCGCCGTGGCCTATCGGGAGAGCGCCGGGAGACTGGAGGGACGGCTCGTGCCGCTTGCCGAGACCAGGGAGGGCCGGACCGTGCCGCGGCGCGGCGCGGCGGTGGTCAAAGGCCTGTTCTCCGACCTTAAGCACCACGAGATGGGGGCGTTGTTCGCCGAGACGCTGTTCAACGGAGCGCGGGTCACCAAGTTTCGAACCGCGCCCTTGTGGGGCGTGGGCACCTCCGCGCCCTACGGCCACGACGGGAAGAGCCTAACGTTGGACGACGCGATCCGCCGGCACGGTGGCGAGGCCGCGGACTCCGCGGCTTCCTATCGCCGCGCGTCGCCGCGCGACCGTGACGCGCTGCTAGCGTTCCTCAACAGCCTCGTGTTGTATCAGAGCGACAACCTGCCGACGGATCTCGATGGCGACGGCGTCGTGTCCCCCCGGTTCATGGTGGCGGGTCGCGATACCGGAGAAGAACGCTTCAACCCCGAGTGGTTGTTTCGGACGCCGTGCGAGATCGAGGGCCCGGTGCGCGCCCCGGACGGGGTCTCCCTCACGTCGTTCGCGTGCGTCAACACGGCGGCCGCGTACGGAGAGTCCCTCGCCTTTTTGCGCGATACCGACCAGGACGGTTTTCCGGACGTGACCGATCCATGCCCGGATGAGACCGACTACCGACGAGGGTGTCCCGAGGGCGAAGAGGAAGCGCCGCAGCCGTTTGCCGAGACCGCGTCACTTCATGGAAATGGGAGCGGCGTCTCGTTGGCCATCGATCCCCAGCATCCGAGCGTCGTATATGCGGCGGCGACCGACGGCGGGGGAATTCGTAAAAGCTGGGACGGCGGGAGGAGTTGGAGGCCGATCAATGTCGGATTAGGGTCGCTTCACGTCAACGCCCTCGTCGTCGATCCGGTGAATCCCCTCACGCTGTATGCCGCAACGGCACGGGGCGTGTTTCGGAGCCTCGACGGAGGCGCCACGTGGTTCCCGCGTAACCACGGCCTGAGTGACGTGGGGGTCTTTGCGCTGGCGGTGACGTCACGATCTCCCGGGACGGTATACGCTGGAGGGTTCGGCGGACGCGTCTACGTCACCGTTGACCGGGGCGAGCACTGGTCCGAGAGCCGAGTCGGTCCGCCTGTGTACCGGATTACGGCGCTGCTGGCGGACTCAGGCGATTCGAGTGTTCCGGCGCTCGATCACCAGTCACCAGCGTTATACGCGGCCACGAGTGGCGGGGGCGCGTTCCGTAGCTTGGACCGAGGAGAAACGTGGAGTCCGCTCGTCGCCCTCACCGAGCGGACCGTCTACACCCTGGTTCGCGATCCGCGCGTGCCGGAGACGTTGTATGCGGGAACGACCGGCGGCGTGTATAAGAGCGCGGATCGCGGCACGCACTGGGGACGTCTCGACGGTGCGCCGGGAGCCGCGGCTCTCTCGTTGGCGATTGATCCATCCGGCGCCGGAATCCTCTACGTCGGCACGCCAGACGGCGTGGCCAAAAGCCTCGACGGCGGACGCCGCTGGGCGGGCGAATCGTCTCAATTGTCTGGGGACGCGATCGTCTCGCTGGTGGTGGACCCCTGGAATTCTCAAACGGTGTATGCCGGACGTTTCGGAGGCGCGACGTATCGAAGTCGCGACGGAGGCCTCCATTGGGAGGACGCCGGTCTGTTCGGCCCCTAACACTAACAGGGTACTGAAAGACTCGGTAAAGCCTGCAGGCTGCTCACAAGTTCCAGAAGCCTGCTAGTTCAGGCTCGGATCGCGGGGCATCGTGGCGTAGAAGGCGTAGCGCGGTCCGAGTGATCGGATCAGCTCGGGCCAGACCACCTTCGGATCGCAATCGAAGATCCATTTCGAATCGGCGGGAATCGTGATCCAGGAGTCCGAGGCCAACTCGGTGTCGAGCTGGCCGGCTCCCCACCCCGCGTACCCCGCGTATCCACGGAACGCGTCGTCCGGCACGCTTTGGGACACCAACGACTGGAGCGTGGGAAGATCCGTGCCGAGGTACACGTCTCCGAACACGTGATGCGACGACGTGGGTTGACGATCCGCCCTGATGAGGATGAGGAGGTGGTCCTGTTGCACGGGACCCCCCGAGTAAATGACGTCATCCCGCTCCGGCATCGAGAGATGGTGGAGGGCTTCGGTCAGCACCAGCTCGGTCGGCCGATTGACGACGACGCCCATGCTGCCTTGAGGACCGTGCTCGCACAACAGGACGACGGACTGGCGAAAATTCGGATCGTACAACGCCGGACTGGCGATGAGAAAGTTTCCTTTCGCGGCCACAACGTTCACGTGACGATCCTATAGCCGGTCTCGTGGAAAGTCCAGTCGGGGTCCGCCTCTGCGTTGCGCCGAACGCATCGTGACGAACCCGCCGTTACCTTGACAAAGGCCTACCCCTGGGCTAGAGTCACCTTGGCCGTTTGACTATAGTAAATATAGTTATTAAGTATATTCGGCTTCCGGAGCGTGATCGGGAGGCGGGGCGAAATGGAGCGGCGATGGGTGCAGGCCTATGAACGGAACGTCCCACCCACGCTGACCTATCCGCCGACCCCGCTCCAGAGCTTTTTGGAGACTTCGGCCCGCCGGTACCCGTCGCGCCCTGCGATGGTCTTCTACGGACGGCGGGTAATGTATCGAGACCTGGAGGCGGCGACGAATCGGTTCGCCAACGCCTTGCTGGAATTTGGAATCCGCAAAGGCGATCGGGTCGCGCTGATGCTCCCGAATCTGCCCCAAAGCATCATCGCCTATTACGGCGCGCTCAAGCTCGGCGCCGTCGTCGTCCAGGTCAATCCCCTGTACGTCGATCGGGAGATCGAACAGCAGGTGAACGATGCGGAGGCCCGCGCGATCGTGGCGCTGGATCTGTTTTACCCGCGTATCGCTTCGATCCGATCGAAGACCGCCCTCGAACGCATCATCCTGACCAATGTCCGGGATTACTTGCCGTGGCCTTTGAAGCTCGTCTACCCGTTGAAGGCCAGACGGGAGGGCACTTGGGTACGGGTCCGGACGTCTCCCCCGTTGTACGACTTCTGTGCCTTATTGGACGCGGCGAACGACGCCGCGCCGGACGTCAGGGTCGAGCCCCACGACCTTGCGCTGCTCCAATATACGGGGGGGACCACCGGTGTTCCCAAAGGCGTGATGCTCACGCACCAGAACCTCGTGGCGAATACGCTCCAATGCCGGTATTGGATGCCGTCCCTTCGCGACGGAGCCGAAGTGTTCATGGGCGTCATTCCGTTTTTTCACGTCTATGGGATGACGGCCTGTATGAATCTGTCCATTGCGACCGGAGGAACCATCGTGCTCCTCCCGCGGTTTGTCACCAAGGACGTGCTCAAGGCGATCGTCTCCCATCGCGCGACCATTTTCATGGGCGTGCAGGCGATGTACGTTGCGATCAATAACTTTCGAGACGTGAGGCGGTACGATCTCTCGTCCGTCCGCATCTGCATTAGCGGCGCCGGGCCGCTTCACGCCGAGGTTCAGGAGCGCTTCGAGGCGTTGACTGGGGGAAAGGTCGTTGAAGGGTTCGGGCTCAGCGAGGCGTCGCCCGTGACGCACGTGAATCCGATCTTCGGCGCGCGGAAAAAGGGAACGATCGGATTGCCCCTGCCCGATACCGACGCGAAGCTCGCGGATCTGGAAACGGGGCAGGGCGAGGTTCCGATCGGTCAACCCGGCGAGCTGATGGTGAAGGGACCGCAGGTCATGAAGGGATATTGGAAGCGTCCGGAGGAGACGGCGGCCGTGCTCGACGAGGGCTGGCTTCGAACCGGCGACGTCGCGACGATGGACGCGGACGGTTATTTTTCGATTGTGGACCGCAAGAAGGATATGATCAAGACGAAGGGGGAAAACGTCTACCCGCGCGAGGTGGAGGAGGCGCTCTATCGCCACCCCAAAGTGAAGGACGCCGTGGTGGTCGGGATCCCTGAGGAGTTCAGCGGAGAAGTGATCAAGGCATACGTGGTGTTGAAGGATGGTGAAACAGCGACCGAGCAAGAGATCCTCGATTTCTGTGGACGAGAGCTTGCGAAATTCAAGGTGCCGAAGGCGGTGGAATTCAGGCCTGCGCTGCCGACCACCATGGTCGGCAAGGTGCTGCGCCGCGTCTTGAGGGATGAGGAGTTGAAGAATCGTCACGCGGTGGCGTGACGTCGCGAAAGGGGCGCGATGAAGGATGTGGTGATCGTAGACGGCGTGCGGACGCCGATCGGCAATTTCGGCGGCGCGCTCAAGGATTTGACCGCCCACGCCATGGGGGCGGCGGTGGTCAAGGAGCTGATCGCCCGTACGAGGATCGATCCGAATGTGATCGACGAGGTCATTTTCGGGTGCGTCGGCCAACATTCCGACGCGACGAACATGGCCCGCAACATCGCGCTGTACGCCGGCTTGCCGATCCGCGTCCCGGCCTACACCGTCCAGCGCAACTGCTCGTCGGGCCTCCAATCGCTGGTCAACGCCTGTCAGAGTATCCAGTCGGGGGATGCCGACGTGCAGATCGTGGGCGGGACCGAGAGCATGAGCCAGGCCCCGTACGTCAACCGCGACATGCGGTGGGGCAAACGACTCAAGCACAGCCAGTTTATCGACAGCATCTGGGAGGGACTGACCGACGGATTTTGTGGCCAGATCATGGGCTACACGGCGGAGACCCTTGCGGAGGAATTCAAAATCGGCCGCGAGGAGCAAGACTCGTTCGCGGTGCTGTCGCATAAGCGCGCGTTCCGGGCGGTTCGGGAGGGGAAGTTCAAGGACGAGATTCTGCCGATGATGATTCCAAAGAAAATGGCCGGAAAAGACGTCACGCCTGAGCCCTTTGCGCAGGACGAGGGGCCCAACGCCGCGCTCACCGAGCAACAACTGGCGCTGTACCCGGCGGTCTTTAAGGAGGGCGGGTCGGTCACACCGGGGAACTCGTGTTCGCTGAACGATGGCGCGATGGCGGCGCTGGTGATGTCCGCAGAACGCGCGCGGTCGCTGAAGTACGAGCCGCTCGGTTTTATCCGATCCTACGCGTTTGTGGGTGTCGAGCCGCAACGCATGGGCATCGGTCCCGCGGTAGCCATTCCCGTTGCGCTCAAGAAGGGCGGGGTCGCGCTGGCGGACATTCAATTGTTCGAAATCAACGAGGCGTTCGCGGCTCAGTATCTCGCCGTGGAAAAGAAACTGGGGCTCAACCGCGATCTGGTGAACGTCAACGGCGGCGCGATCGCCCTTGGTCATCCGGTGGGCATGACCGGCACTCGGTTGGCGGTGACGGCTCTGCGCGAAATGAAACGCCGCAACCTCAGTCTCGGCGTGGCCAGTATGTGCGTCGGAGGGGGGATCGGCGCGGCGATGGTGCTTGAAAGACGGTGATCAGCTCATAGGTCATAGGACAAGGCTTTAGGATCCGCCTTTCCCTGTGAGCCGCGATCTGTCAGCTAACACGGAGGAGCCATGTACATCTATAAAGCGGCGGTAATCGGCGCGGGAACGATGGGGGCGCAAATCGCCCAGGCCACTTCGTATTCGGGATTACCGGTGATCCTCAAGGACGTGAAGCCCGAATCGGTCGAACGCGGGCTTGCGACGGTGCGCAAGATCTATCAGGGCCGCGTGGAGAAAGGGAAAATGACCGCGCACGAAATGGATCAGAAAATGGCGCTGGTGTCCGGTGCGGTCGACTACTCCGGGTTTAAGGACGTCGATTTGGTGATCGAGGCGGTGTTCGAGGACATTGGCGTGAAGCGGCGGGTCTTCTCCGAGTTGGAGGCGGCGTGTTCCGAAAGTGCGATTCTCGCCACCAACACGTCTTCCCTGTCCGTCTCAGCGGTGGCCTCTGGGCTCAAGCGGCCGGAAAAGGTGGTCGGGATCCATTTTTTCAATCCGGCCCACGTCATGAAGTTGGTGGAAGTCATCCCCGGGATGGCGACTTCCTCGGAGACGGTCGACGACGCGGTGGCGTTTGCCGAGAGCCTCCGAAAAATTCCGGTTCGCGTTCAGGAATGCGCGGGGTTTCTCGTGAACCGTCTGCTCATGCCGTACCTCAATGAGGCGGCGATCGCGATCCAGGAAGTCGGCAGCGCCGAGACCGTGGTGGACGAAGCGAAGCGCATCGACGCGGCGTTGGTTGGGCTGGGGATGCCGATGGGACCCTTCGCTCTCACCGACATGATCGGCTTGGACGTCGCGGCCAAGGTCGCCGACATCCTCTTCGATTCGTTCGGCCCTCGGATGAGTCCTGCCGCCCTGCTGAACGACATGGTGAAGGCGGGCCGACTGGGCGCGAAGTCTGGATCGGGATTCTTTGCGTACGACGACCGAGCCGGCAATCCGCTTCCACAGATGGTCGCGCAGATTCAGAAGCACACGGGGATCCGCGGGACGGCATGCACGCCCCATCGACTGCTGATGCCGATGGTCAACGAAGCCGTGATCTGCCTTCAGGAAGGGGTCGCGACGGCGGCGGACATCGATATCGCGATGATGGCGGGAACCGGCTTTCCTCAAGACAAAGGCGGGCCCCTGCACTATGCGGATCAAATAGGGCTGGACGTCGTCCTGGCCGAGCTCGACCGGTTCACTCGGGAGTTGGGGCCGCGATTCTGGCCCGCCCCGATGCTGAAGCGGATGGCGGCGGCCGGATTTCTCGGCGCGAAGAACGGACGGGGTTTCTTTCACTACTAACTTCAACCGCGTCTCGCTTCCCGGCCGGGGAATGCGCAGTGTGCATCGCGAAGCAATGCGTTGTGTGCATTGCGAAGCCAAGCATGGCCTGGGGGCGCCACGCAAGCGAGGGACCGTGGGACGTCAATTTCTGAGCAGTACCGTTGAAGACCGTGTCGCCACCGTCGTGCTCAACCATCCGCCCGCGAATGCGCTGAGCAGCCCCGTGCTTGCGGAGATCGACGACATCTTCGCGGAACTCTCCACCGCCGAGGCCGTGAAGGCGATCGTGTTCACGGGAGCGGGTGCGCTCTTTATTTCCGGCGCCGACATCAAGGAAGTCGCCGGCATCACGAACGAGGCGATGGGAAAGACGCTGACGGCGCAGGGCCAGAGGATTTTGGATCGAATCGAGCGGATGGAGAAACCCGTGATCGCGGCGATCAACGGGCTGTTTTGCCTGGGCGGAGGACTCGAACTGGCGATGGCGTGCCATATGCGCGTGGCCGGGGAACGCGTGCGGTTGGGACAGCCCGAAATCGACCTCGGGATCATTCCAGGGTTCGGGGGAACCCAACGCCTGCCGCGACTGGTCGGTCAGGCCAAGGCGATCGAACTGATCCTCACCGGCGACAAGATCACCGCGCAGGACGCCAAGGCCATCGGCCTGGTGAACAAGGTGGTGCCCGACGCCGAGGTGGTCAAGCAGGCTCAGGGCCTCGCGAAAAAAATCGCCGCAAAGAGCGCGGTCGCGGTTCGAGCGGCCCTGCGCGCGATCCGTGAAGGGGCGGTCACGTCGCTGTCCGAGGGGCAGGCGCTGGAGTCGGCCCTGTTCGGGCTCGTGTGCGAAAGCGCGGACAAGAAAGAGGGGTTGGCCGCTTTCCTTGAGAAGCGGCAGCCCAGGTTTCAGGATCGATAAGTCGGTGAATTCAAGCGAGGCGGTTTCCCCGGCGCACGCGTTCCATCGTCCGCATCTTCGCGGACGAAACGACCGGCCGTAGTTCATGGCTCGACGACCCACCACGCGTATCAGCTCCCTCTCGGTGGACGCCTCCCGTTCCCCTCTGCGCCGACAACGGGTCGCTCGGTCGACCCCCGATCTCCAGGAGAGTTTGGCGATCGTTCAACGGCTTGCGCGTCGTCTGTCGGGGTGCTTCGACGTGACCTCGATCGGCGATCAAGTGGTCGGTCTTTTGACCGATGAGCTGGGTCTCCGTTCGTGCTCGATGATGCTCGTGGACCCCGCTGGGGAGCGAATCGTGAATCTGTCGGGGGCCTCGCCCACGCGAGCCAAAACCGGACGCCGGTCGTTTCGGCTCGGCGAGGGAGTGGCGGGAACCGCGGCATTGTGCGGGAAGACGATTCGCGTGGACGATACCCGCCGGGACGTCCGCTTTCTCAAAGGGGCCGGGTCGATTCGATCGCTGCTGTGTTTCCCGCTGTTTTCGAGCGGTCGCGTCATCGGTGTTCTGAACCTCAGCCACCCCGATCCGGGGTTTTTCTCCAGCGAACACGAATCGGTCTTCTCGATTCTGGCCACGATGGTCGGCCATTTGCTGACGTTTGCCCGTCTCCAAGGCGAACTGGCCGACCTGAATCGATCGCTGGAAATGAAAGTCGAGGCGAAGACGAGAGAAATCGAAGTCTCACAACGCAAGCTGTTTCTACAAGAGAAACTCGTCTCGCTGGGCACCCTGGTGGCGGGTGTAGCGCACGAACTGAATAACCGGCTCGTGCCGCTCCTGGCCTATTCGCATGTGCTGGCCGATGCGCCTCGGAGCGAAGAAGAGCGCCGTTTGGTCGCGGCCATGGCGTCGGCCGCGGTGGGGGCGAAGAAAATCGTGGAGGGACTGTTGCGATTCGCACGGCAGGACCACCCTGACATGGAACTGATGAACTGGAACGACGTGATCGTCGAGGTGGTGCATGCCCTGGGTGTCCGGAAAGACAGCGGGCGCATCACCGTCCGCACGGCGCTCGACCCCGCCCTTCCTCCGGTCCTGGGAGACGCGCAGCAGATGGGGCAGGTGCTGATCAACCTGATGAACAACGCCGTCGATGCGATGGGGGAATGCGGCACGCTGGAGATCGTGTCCCGAGGGGGGAACACCCACGTGGACGTCGAGGTTTCGGACACGGGACCGGGCATCCCGCCCGAGGCGCTCACCAAGATTTTCGATCCCTTCTTCACGACGAAAGAGGTCGGCCGCGGGACGGGGTTGGGGCTCTCGCTGTGCTACGGGATGGTCCGCGCTCATCGCGGCGAGATCAATGTCGAGAGTCGTCCCGGCCGAACGGTGTTCACCGTCCGGTTACCGAGCGCGACCGGTCACGCTTCGGGGCATGACGCCGGTCCGCCGTCAGTGGAACACTCCCATGTCTGATCCGACGGACAAGCGGCTTTACCGGCGCGTGGATGTGGTGGTCCCGTTCGGATTCCGTCCGATCGACCGTGCCGTGGTGGAAGCGATTCCATCGCTCCAGCCCTCCCGCCACGCGTCGGAGTCCTCCGATCCCTTGCTGGCGACGCTCGAACGAATCGAAGTCAAGTTGGATCGCATTCTCGACCATCTGGAATCGAGCGACCGCTGGCCGCCGTTACAGAACACATCCATCAATCTCAGCGGGGCGGGGGTGCGATTCGGCTCCGATCGTCCCATCGCCACCGGGGCCTTTCTCGAACTGGCGCTCGTGCTGCCCGGCGACCGTCCGGTTCGGATCCATACGTTCGGAGAGGTGGTCCGGCAGACCAAGCGCGGCCGATCCAAGAACGGGGCCTACGAAAGCGCGGTGGCATTCGTCGCGCTGTCCGAGCGCGATCGGGAATCGATTATTCGGTATACCTTTCAGATTCCTGGCCGCTAGCGTCCACCGGTACGGGTGGCGTACTCGACGGCCACCAGGGTCAAGCCGTGGGGAGGGGCCGTTCGCCCGGCCTGCCTCCTGTCCTGCCCCTCCAAGATCAACGCCACCTCGTCGGGTCCGCGCGCCCCGAGACCCACCTCGATGAGTGTGCCGACGATCGTCCTGACCATGTATTTGAGAAACCGGTCGCTGGTGAGTTCGAACGTGATCAGGTCACCGGATTGTCGGATCGTGCACTGCGTGAGCCGGCAGGTGGTGTGGTCGGTGGGGCGGTGCGAGGGATCGGCGGCTCGGAAGGCGCGGAAGTCATGGACGCCGATCAGGCCGGCGGCGGCCCGGCGCATGCGCGGGGCGTGCAAGGGGCGAGCAATGTGCCACGAAAACCGTTGCCACAGCGGGGAGGGGAACGGACGGTTCATCACCGTGTACCGATACTGTTTGCCCCGCGCAGAAAATCGAGCGTGAAACGACTCGTCGGCCCGCTCGGCGGCGACGACGGCGATATCATCGGGAAGGACGGCATTCAGGGCCCGTTGCCACGCCGAGGGATCAAGGGCTCGGTGGGTGTGAAAATTGGCGACTTGCGCGAGGGCGTGGACGCCGGCATCGGTACGCCCGGCCCCGTTGACGGCGACTGCCTCCTGGCCGATGCGCGCGATGGCCGATTCGATGGCGCCCTGAACGGTCGGAACGGAAGCCTGCCGTTGCCAGCCGGAATAGGCCGTGCCGTCGTATTCGATCGTGAGGCGGATATTGGGCATCGGTGTCCGGTCGAGCGCGAGGCGGCTCGAAAGTCGCCTCTATTCAGAGGACCGTGCCAAGACCGGGGACGCCGCGTATTTGATGATGCCGGCTGCCAGCGCGCTCGCGATCGACTGGCGGTACGAGGGCAGTCTGAGGCGCTTTTCATCTTCTTGATTGCTGAGAAACGCGACCTCGGACAGGATGCTGGGCATCCCGGTATTGAGGAGGACGTAAAACGGGGCTCGCTTGATGCCCAAGTCCACGACCGGGTAACGCTTCCCGACGGTCCGCACGAACGATTCTTTGACGGTTTGGGCCAACTCGAGCGAGTGTTCTTCCCGCGTGGTGTCGGAAAGGTCGGCGAGCATGGCCTGGATAACGACCTGGGTGTCGAGCGTTTGCTGTCCCGGCACGGTATTCTCGCGCTCCGCCGTGGCGTGCGCGTCCGCATCGCTGGACCGACCCAGCACGTAGGTCTCCAGACCTTGGGCCTCGCGGCGCGGACTCGCGTTGGCGTGAATCGAGACGAACAGATCGGCCCGGCGTTCGGCGGCGAATGCGGTTCGCGCTTCGAGAGACAGGAACTGATCATCGATCCTGGTGAGCAGGACGGTGAGGTGACGCTGCGACTTCAGGAGCGCTTGGAGTCGTTTGGCCACATCCAACACGACGTCCTTTTCCTGAAGCCCGCCCATCCCGATGGCTCCAGGGTCCTTCCCTCCGTGGCCGGGATCGACGACCACGAGGACCCGTGAGCGCGCCGCCGACGAGGTGTCGGTTTCGGGCGAACCCGTGGTGGATCCCGCGGCGACGGGCGGCGTGACCCCCATCGATCGAGAACGGGCGGACAGCTGTTCCGCGTCTTCCGCATCCCGGCGGCTCCCGGAATGCCGAGAGAGGTTTTTGGTCAGTTCGGCCTGTCGCTGCAGAGCGATTTTTGCCAGTGGATGGTCCGGATACGCCGACACGATGCTGGCGTAACGCTGAATGCAGCGTTGCCAGGACGAACGGAGACGTTGCCGCGTGACCGAAGCGAGGAGCTGTCGCTCGCAGGTTGACGCGCGCTCCATCAGGAACGTGGCCGAGGTCGCCCCGATCGCTTCGCGATCAGGGTATCCGATGCCGAGCCACAACAGCGATGCGAGACCGCACAGTACGAGCGAGCGAGGCGTCATTGGCCGGAAAGGTAACCGAGTGGTCGTGCGATGTCAATCGCTTCGGGACCGAGCGCTCCGAGGGTCGGAAGATCCGACGCGCTTCCCGGTGTGGGCGGATCTGTTGCCATCACCTTGATTTTGCGCCAACGTTCTCGTATAACGTTCCGGTGTTCGTGGGGCTTCCCCACGACCGGCGTACCGATCATCCGATTGAAGAGCCTTGCCTTCAGAAGTTTCCGCCGCGGTGTTCAAGCGGCGGCCCTCGCGTGCTGCGTGGCCCTTGCCCTTTTCATGCCGGTGGATCGTCCCGTGTTCGGGCAGAACCGAGCCTCCACCCCTTCGGTACCGGAGCGGGCGGCGTTTGTCCAGGCGCAGGCGCTCTTTGCGGCCGGCGAACTGTCCGAATCCGCGGACGCCTTGGAGCACTTTCTCGCGACGTATCAAGCAAGCGGTTTTCGTGGCGAGGCGAAGGCCTTACTCGGAAAGATCCGCCTTCAACAGGCGGCATATCGGGACGCGGCCTCGCTTCTTGCGGAGGTGATCGAGCAGGAACCGGACGGTGACTACCTGGACCAGGCGCGCGTGGACTTGGCCTCCGCCTACGTGGGGATGGGCAGGAAAAAACCCGCGATGGCCCTCTTGGAGACCGTGTCGGTTTCCGACGCCGCGCCGGCGCTCCGTCGACAGGCGTTCGACTCCTTGATCGACCTGGTCCTGCAGGAGGCGGACGTCCTGCACGCCGTCAAGTTGTTGGTGGACGAGCGAACGCTGCCCGACGGAGTCGTCGATCCGGAAGCGATCGATACACGGTTGCGTGACGCGATCGCCCAAGCGGAAGATCCGACGGCGCTGGAATCGGTGTTCGAAGAATTTCCCGCCCGATTTCCCGGCGATCTCGCGTTATTCCGCGCCGCGCAGCTTAATGGAAATCGAGGCGAAACCTTTCACCAGGAACGCCTCCTCCGGAAGTTCTTGGCCACGTTTCCCGCGCACGAAAGAACCGCGGACGCCAAGGCGCAGTTGGAAACGAATCGGGCACGACTGCGATCGTTCCGCTACGTGATCGGCCTGCCGCTGCCGTACCAGGGCGATCTGCAACCCTATGCGACCAGTATTCTCCGCGGGACACAATTGGCGATCGAGCAGGGACGGGCTGGTCTCCCCGATCAATTCCTCGGTCTGGCGGTGAAGGACTACGGAGGCGATCCTGCCCGGCTCGGCACGACGATCGACGACATGATCAAGGAATATCGGTGTATCGCCGTGCTGGGCCCCTTGTTGAGCCGAGAGATGTCCGTGCTCGCGCCCCGAGCCCAGCAGTGGAAGGTCCCCTTAGTGAGCCCGACCGCAACCGGTCCAGTCGTCCCGAATCGATATTTTTTCCGCACGGCGCTAACCGGTTCGGTCGAGGGGCAAGCCATTGCGCAGTATGCGTCGCAGCGCCTGGGGATGAAACGGTTTGCCGTTCTGGCATCGTCAGGTCGATATTCCGCCGAGGTGGTCGCGGCGTTCAAAGACGAATTGGCTCGCCAAGGCGGACGGGTCGTGTTCTCGGCCGCGTACGAACCCGGGGCGGTCGATTTCGGATCGGAGATCAAGCGGCTGAAGGAGAGCGATCTCCTGCAGGAGGGCACGATGGCGACTCCCTCCGAGGAGCCGAACGCTCCAGATGTAACGGTTCAACCCCTGTACGTTCCTGGATTTGATGCGGTCTTTCTTCCCGGTGACGGCGAGACCGTCGGGTTACTTGCGGCGCAGTTGGCGTTTTACGATATCCGGGTTCCCCTCTTAGGCACGAGCGAGTGGAACGGGCGCGAACTGATCAAGACCGGCGGTAAGTACGTCGAGGACGGCATTTTCGCCGATGCGTTCTTTGCGGGTTCGCCCGACCCGGTCGTCCAGCAATTCGTCAAGCAGTTCCGCCAACGGTATCGTGACGATCCCGATGTGTTCGCGGCGCAGGCCTTCGATGCCGCCTCGTTGCTCATCCAGGCGATCAAGGCGGGGGGGACGACGGGAGAACGCCTCCGCGAGGAGCTGACCAAGATCGCGGGGTATCACGGGGTGTCTGGGATCTCAGGTTTCGGTCCGGAGGGAGAAGTGTCGCGCCGCTTATCGTGGGTTCAGATCAAGAACGGGCGGTTTCTCCCGGCGCTTTAAGATCCATGGACCTTGCTTCCATACTGCATACGGCCTCGATCGTCGCGCTACCTATCCTGGTGGCCATTACTTTTCATGAGGCGGCTCATGGTTTTGTTGCTGACCGCAAGGGCGATCCGACCGCAAAGTACCTCGGGCGGCTCACGCTCAATCCGTTCGCCCACATCGACCCGTTGGGAACGATCCTTCTTCCTATGGTGATGCTCTGGGTTTCGGGTGCGGCACTAGGGTACGCGAAGCCGGTGCCAGTCAATTTTATGAACCTTCGGAAACCGAAATCGGATATGGTGTGGGTCGCGGCCGCTGGCCCCCTGACCAACTTTGCGCTGGCTGTCCTGTCGGGTCTTGCCTTGAGGGGGTTGGTCGGAGTGGGGTGGGTCTCCGAGGCGGATATTCTCAGGGCGATGGTCGGAATGGGAGGGGGATCCAGTGCGGATCTCGGTGGTCCTCTGAGTGGCGGTGCCCATCACTTTTCGGTCCTTGAACCGATCCTTCAGATGTTGCTGTATAGTGTGTTGATCAACGTGTCATTGATGCTGTTCAACCTCCTTCCCGTTCCACCACTGGATGGCGGACGCGTGCTGGTCGGGATGTTGCCGAATCCCGCATCGAACCAGGTGGCGCGCCTTGAGCCATACGGGATGTTGATCATCATGGCGTTGGTCTTCTTGGACCCATTTCATCTCGTCTGGCGAATTCTTTCCCCAATTTCTTCAACCTTAGTCAGGTTGATTCTCTAGCCGAAAGTCTATATGACGACCCGGAAACAACGAATCTTGAGCGGGATGCAGCCCAGCGGACAACTTCACCTGGGGAATTACGTCGGCGCACTGGCCAATTGGGTCCGGCTTCAGGAAACGCACGACTGCTTCTACATGGTGGCCGACTGGCACGCCGTGTCGACGAATTACGCCGAAACCGATCGCATCAAACGGTATACCAGGGAAATGTTGATCGACTGGCTGGCCGCCGGCCTCGATCCGGCGCGCTCGACGATCTTCGTCCAATCGAAGGTCCCGGAGCACGCGGTGCTGCACCTGTTGCTTTCGATGATCGTTCCGGTGCCGTGGCTGGAGCGCAACCCGACCTACAAGGAACAGCAGGAACAATTGGCGAGCCGTGACCTGACCACGTATGGCTTTTTGGGTTACCCGGTGCTGCAGTCCGCCGATATCTTGTTGTACCGCGCCGATGAAGTCCCGGTGGGGCAGGACCAACTCCCCCACCTCGAATTGACGCGAGAAATCGCGCGGCGGTTCAACCATGTGTACCGCGGCGTTTTTCAGGAACCGAAGGCCCTTTTGACGGAAGCGCCCAAGCTGCCGGGAACCGACGGTCGAAAGATGAGTAAGAGTTACAACAACGCCATTTTTCTTTCGGACCCCGAGCCCACCGTGCGGGAAAAACTCCGTACGATGGTCACCGATCCGGCGAGAAAGCGGCGCAGCGATCCCGGGAATCCGGAGGTCTGTCCGGTGTTTGATCTCCACAAGATCTTTTCGCCGACCCCTACCATCCAGCGGATCAACGTCGAGTGTCGCACCGCGGCGATCGGATGTCTGGATTGTAAAGCCCTGGTGGCGGATGCGATCGTGAATCGGTTCAAGCCGATTTGGGAAAAGCGGGCCGCCTTAGCGGCTGACCCGACTTCGATCGATCGGGTGGTCCGCGAGGGAACGGAGCACGCGCAGTCGGTGGCGCGCGAGACCCTGGCGTCGGTCAACGACGCGATGCATTTGTAACCCTCAGACGGTTGTGGTGTTTAAGGGGTCGCGAGGAGGCACGCCGCCCAGTGCCCCGGTTCGATTTCGATAAGCGGCGGATCTTCCTGAAGGCATTCGGAAATGCGTCGAGGGCATCGCGAATAAAAGCGGCATCCCGGAGGGAGATCGATAGGACTGGGCGGATCTCCCTCCAGGAGCAGATTGCGGTGTTTGACTCCGGGATCGGGGACGGGAATCGCGGCCAGCAACGCCTCGGTGTACGGGTGCTTGGCTCGGCGAAAGAGCGCTTCGACGGGGGCGAGCTCCACGATACGTCCCAGGTACATGACGGCGACGCGATTGCTGATGTGGCGGATCATCATGAGATCGTGCGCGATGAAGAGGAGCGAGAGCCGATATTCAACCTGCAGGTCTTGGAGGAGGTTGACGATCTGGGCTTGGATGGAGACGTCCAGCGACGACACCGGTTCATCGGCGACGATGAGTTGAGGATGGAGGATCAGCGCGCGGGCGATGCCCACCCGCTGACGCTGTCCGCCGCTGAACTCATGGGGGTACCGCTGCAGCACGTCCTCTTGGAGCCCGACCTTCTCCACGATCGACCGTAGCTGCGCCGCGCGGTCGGCTTGTGTCCCGAGCCGGTGGATGATCAGCGGTTCTTCCAGGATCGCGCCGATTCGCATCCGCGGATTGAGCGACGCGTACGGATCCTGAAAAATCATTTGAAGATGGCGACGCAGCTCCTTGAGCCGACGCGGCGTGGCCGAAACGAGATCTTCGCCCTTGAACCGGACCTCGCCGGCGGTGGGTTCGATCAAACGGAGAATCAGTCGAGCCGTCGTCGATTTGCCGCACCCGGATTCACCGACCAAGCCCAGAACTTCCGCCTCATCGAGCCGAAACGACACTCCGTCCACGGCGTGGACTCGCTTGGAGCTTCCGCCCAGCACGCCGGATCGGACGGGAAAGTCCTTGACCAGATTCCGTACCTCCAGCAGCGGGGCGCTCCCGGGTTGCGCCGTTTCCCGAGACGGCGCGGATGACGAGAAGGTGGGCGTCGTCACGGGACGCGATCCACGACCCAGCACCGCGTCTCGTGGCCGGGACGTTTAAGTTCCAACGGCGGTTCATCCTGGGTGCATCTGGCGATAACGAGCGGGCAGCGTGGAGCAAACGCGCATCCCTTGACTGCTCCGCCTAGCGGCGGGACGGTGCCCGGGATGGCGTTCAATCGCTGCTGTCGTCGGCCGTGCTCGTCGTAACGGGGGAGGGAACCGAGCAAGCCGCGGGTATACGGGTGCTGGGGGTCGGCGAAGAGTTCCTTGGTCGTCGTGTATTCGACGATCCGCCCCGCGTACATCACGGCGACGTTGTGGGCGACCTGTGCGATCACCCCCAGATTGTGGGAAATCATGACCATCGACATCCCCAGGCGCTCGCGAAGACCGGCCAAGAGATCGAGGATCTGGGCTTGGACCGTGACGTCCAGGGCGGTGGTCGGCTCGTCGGCGAAGACAAGCTCGGGATCGCACGAGACCGCCATCGCAATCATGACGCGCTGACGCATGCCTCCGCTCAGTTGATGGGGGTACTCCGCCCACCGCTTGTCCGGCGATGGGATGCCGACCAACTTCAAGAGGTCGATGGTGCGAGTCTTCGCGTCCGACCGGGAGGCGCGGAGATGAAGACGCACCATCTCCGCGATTTGTTCGCCGACGGTCAACACCGGGTTGAGGGCCGTCATCGGTTCCTGAAAAATCATGGAAACGCGCTTGCCGCGAAGCGCCTGCATGGCGCGTGCGGGAAGGGCGAGCAGATCCTGGCCGAGAAATCGAATCCGCCCGCTCGTAATGCGTCCAGGCGGCGGGACCAGCCGTAGCGCGGAGAGCGCGGTCATGCTTTTACCGCACCCGGATTCGCCCACCAATCCCAACACCTCGCCTGGGGCCAATGTGAGATTCACGCGATCGACCGCGCGGGCGCGACCACCGGTGGTTGGAAACTCGACGGTCAGATCGGCGATCGCCAGGAGTGGGTCAGACATGGCATGGCGCCGGCTGAAAGGGAACCGTTAGGGGACTTGATTGGAGTCGAGGCAATCCTTCTTGGCCAATGAGAGATAGACTGCCGCGTGGTGTCCTTCGATCGACTCCGCGTGAATCGACTCCCACTCCTCGCGCGCAAGATCGGGAAAGCCGCTCATATAATAGGTAATGCCGAGGTGGATACCCGCTAACGCGTAACCGGGGGACACTTCCCGCGCGCGAAGAAAGACCCGAATGGCTTCATCGTATGCGCCTTGTTCGCGCAAGACGATACCCACTTTGGTGATGATGTCTGGGAACGTTGGGCACAGCGCCAACGCCTTTCTGTATTCCTCCAATGCGTCGTCGAGGAGCCCCAACGTGACGTACCGGTCGCCGAGCGACGCGTGGTCATTGGCCAGGCGGCCCTGGACATAAAAATCAGATCGATACGAGGCTCCCTTGACGAGTCGGGCCGCGTCGTCATAGGCGGTTTGCGCATCGTCGTATCGGCTCAGATCGGCGTAGGTCACGGCGAGATTGACAGCGGCTTCGGTATACCTGGGATTCGCTTGAACGGCTTTCAGAAACCACTCGGCTGCACCCTCGATTTGTCCTTGGAACGCGGCAATCAGCCCCAGTCGGTTGTAAATATCCGCATACCCTCTGCCCCTCGTTTCGATCAACTTGAGATACAGATCTTCCGCTTCGGGGTAACGTCTGGCCTCGAAGAGTTTTGAAGCCCGTTCGTACGTCGCGTCGAATTCGAATGACATACGCGCTCCAGGTTCCCAGGCACTCTACAACAAACGGAAAAACCAAGTCAATTCGGGTCGGATTCCGGAGTCGAATTGACTTGGGGGATCGGTCGCCGCTACAGTGCGCGTCGACGACGAACCTGCGCGTGAACGATGTCCGGAGGAGAGTGATGGCTGCGGTGTACGAAGCGGCGTTTCGCAAAGCGTGTGTTGATCCCGCAGATTTTCCGACCACTGGATTGCCCGAGGTGGCCTTTGTGGGGCGATCCAACGTCGGCAAGTCGTCGCTGATGAACCTTCTCTTGGGTCGTAAAAATCTTGTGAAGGTGAGCGGGACACCGGGGAAAACTCAGACGATCAATTTTTTTGAAGTCAACGCGCGGTGGTACTGGGTCGATCTGCCGGGATACGGTTTCGCGCGCGTCCCTCGGACGGTTCAGGTCACGTGGAAGCGGTTGATTGAGGGCTACCTCACTCAGCGCGCCGTTCTCCGCGGCGTCGTCCTCTTGCTCGATCCCAGGCGGCCTCCCACCGACCTCGACGGTCAGATGAAGCGTTGGCTCAACGCCGTCGGGATCCCGGTGATCTACGTCGCCACCAAATCCGATCAGGTCTCCCGCGCGCAGCGTCTTCCCTCGCAGCGGACGATCGTCGAGACACTCGGGCTCACTCCAGCCGAGACGCCCTGCTTCGTCTCGGCCAAGACCGGCGAGGGAAAAGCGGAGTTGTGGAGGCGACTCGATCGAATTCTCCTGTCGCCGCCACCGCCCTGACCGCCGTTCTGCAGTTTCTCCTCCCGTCAAGACGACCTGTGCCGTCGCCCTCGCGTCGACGAGATCTGTCGCCTTGACAGTCGACTGCGGGATGCTATCTTTATCGCCGCATTTGGGGGATCGAGTCGGTTTTTCTCGTGAAGGAGAAGGAGGAGGTGGAGATGGGTATACCGAAATCGGTTCGATGGGCAATCTGTACGGCGGCGGTGTTCGCGATCGTCGCGTCGATGTCCGGCACGGCTCCGGCCGGGTCAACGGATCAGGAACAAAAGGTTCAGAAGGCGCGCCGAACGTTGATCACGATCGCCACGCTCGATCAGATGACGAGGCTCCCGGGCGATTTGGCGTCGCTTCCTCCCGTTCCCATCCCGGCGGCCAACCCACAGACCCCGGCGAAGATCGAGTTGGGGAGACAATTGTTCTTCGACCCTCGCCTCTCGGGGAACGACCACTGGGCGTGTTCGACCTGTCACAACCCTAGCTTTGGGTATAGCGACGGCCTGCCGCGCTCACTGGGTTTTGGAGATGAGCAGGAACTCGGGCGGCATTCGCCGACCATTATCAATGTCGCGTACAACTCCGCTCAGTTTTGGGACGGTCGGGCTGCGACGATGGAGGATCAGGCGATGGGGCCTATCGTGGCGACCAGAGAGATGAATTCCGATCCGCTCGTGATGATCAAGAAGATTACGTCGATCCCGGCCTACAACGAACAGTTCAAGCAGGTATTCGGCGAAGAGCCGACGTTAAAGACCATCGGGATGGCGATTGCTTCGTTTGAGCGTACCGTGGTGACGGGGGACTCCGCCTTCGATCGATACGAAAAGGGAGATAAGAAAGCTCTCAACGAAGAACAAAAGCGGGGACTCATTCTCTTCGTCAGCAAGGCCGCGTGCACGCAGTGTCATAACGGACCGAATTTCACCGACAACAGCTTTAAAAACTTGGGACTTCCGCAAGCCGGACCGCTCAAAGAAGATGTCGGACGCTTCCAAGTGACGAAGGACCCGAAGGACAAGGGTGCCTTTAAAGTTCCCGGCTTGAGAAACGTTGAGATGACGGCGCCCTACATGCACACCGGAGCCTTCAAGACGCTCGAAGAGGTCGTCGAATTTTATAACAAAGGCGGCGGGCCCGGTCCCAACAAAACGGCGAAGTTGTTGCCCCTGAACCTCACGGATGGGGAGAAAAAAGACTTGGTGGCGTTTCTGAAGAGTTTGTCCGGACCGCTGCCTCAGGTCGTGTTACCTCAGTTGCCCCCAAGGTCGTAGGGAACGCGGTGAGGACAAGAGAGGAGGAGGGATGAACGTGAATCGGATCGCTGTGACACTTACTGGGTTGATCGTGTTTGGTTCTCTAAGTTTGGCTGAAGCCGGCACCATCAGTGGGAAAGCGCGGGTGACGGGCAAGGAAAGCGCCGCCAACATCGTGGTGTACCTGGAGGGAGTTGACGGCACGTATAAGCTTCCAGAAAAGCGCCCGGAAGTGAATCACATCAATTTACAATTCGAGCCGTCGGTCATTGCGGTGCTGAAAGGCACCACGGTGGATTTCCCCAACAGCGATTCGGTGTTCCACAGCGCTTTCTCGATCTCACCCTCCAATCCGTTCGATCTCGGTCTCTACCAGAAGGGGCGCGAGAAATTTGTGTTGTTTAAGAACCCGGGCGTGGTCGAGCTGTTCTGTCACATCCATAGTCACATGCACGGGTTCATCCTGGTGCTGGACAATCCGTACTTCGCGATGACGAGCAAAGATGGGGATTTCAACATCGCGAATGTTCCGGATGGCAACTACACCGTCAAGGCGTGGGCCAGCCCGACCACCATCATGACCAAAACGGTGAGTCTGGCCGGTAACAAGGTGGTGAACATGGATTTCACGCTGTCGGCTTCCGCTAACTAAACTTCGTCTAGCTGAAGCTACCGGGGCGGCGCAGATCCAGGACGGATCTGCGCCGCTTCCGGTTTACCGGTCTCGTCAGACACGCTTGACTTTGACGTAAAACGAAGGCAACATATCAGCGCTTTCTCGCTGCGCGGACCCGGCTCTGAGACAGTGTTTCAGGGCTGGTTTTTTTTGGTTTCCTGGTATGGGGCATACGATGCCGGCGGTCGTAATTGTTGGAACTCAGTGGGGGGATGAGGGCAAGGGGAAGATCGTCGATCTACTCGCTCCTCAAGCCGATCTGATCGTGCGATTTCAGGGAGGCCACAACGCCGGCCACACCGTCGTCGTGGGGCAGGAGCAGTTTGTGCTCCACTTGATTCCCTCCGGAATTCTCCACGCCGGGAAAATCGGCGTGATCGGGAACGGCATCGTCATCGATCCGGCGGCTCTGCTGGAAGAGATCGACAGCCTGACAGCCAGGGGCATCGATCTCAAAGATCGCTTATTCGTCAGCCATCGCGCTCACCTGATTATGCCCTACCATAAAGCGATCGATAAGGAGAGCGAGAAACATAAGGGCACACGAAAAATCGGAACAACCGGTCGTGGAATCGGCCCGACGTACGCCGATAAGATGGCCCGAGTGGGGCTTCGCGTCGCTGATTTGTTGGATCCGGACGTCTTCCGTCAAAAACTGACGAACAGTCTGGCCGAAATGAACTACCTGCTGGGTCGGCTCTATTCTGTCAAGGGATTTGATGTGGAGACGGTCTACCACGACTATATGGGCTACACCGCCCGATTAAAAGCGTATTTTGCCGACACCGCCGAGATCGTGCACGACGCCCTGGTCGCGAACCGTCGAGTATTGTTCGAGGGGGCGCAAGGTACGCTGTTGGACGTGGATCACGGGACGTATCCGTTTGTGACGTCATCGAGCGCGACGGCCGGAGGGGCCGCCATTGGAACGGGAGTCGGGCCGACCCGCATCGATCGGGTCTTGGGCGTGGCCAAGGCCTATTCGACACGCGTGGGCGAAGGACCATTTCCTACTGAGTTGGGTGAAGATCAGGGCGGGGCCGTCCTACGGGAGCGAGGTCAAGAGTTTGGGGCGACGACCGGCCGGCCCCGGCGATGTGGATGGTTCGATGCGGTTGTGGTGCGCTACGCGGTGCGCATCAATGGGCTTTCCGGCTTGGCCATTACCAAGCTCGATGTCTTGGACGACTGTACGGATATCAAGATCTGCGTCGAGTACCGGCGTGGGAGCGAGCGGCTGACGACTATTCCGGCTGTTGCAGAACATTACGAACAATGTATTCCCGTGTATGAAACGCTCCCAGGTTGGAAACAGTCGACCGTCGGCATCACCCGGTATGACGATCTTCCGCTGAACGCGAAGCGATACCTCGAACGCCTTGGCGCAGTGGTCGGGTGTCCCCTGGACGTGGTGTCTACGGGATCAAAACGTGATCAGACGGTCGTTATGCGCGGGGCCTTCGATGCCTGACCCAGTGATTGGGCCTTTGGTGCGATGCGCGCCCTTCGCGTGAGCCGCTGGCTCCGTTGGTAGCGCCCCTCCCTTTTAAAGCCCTCAAGCCGCTTTTCGCAGTTTCCTGAAATCGTTATCAGTGGTTTTGAGGCGATAGAAGCGCAACGCGACATCACTGCCGCGTTGCCTTTCTGCCAGATCGTCCTGAAGGGCTCAAAACCGGTTCCATCCGCGTACCCCAGGGCACTCATCACGTTGGGAGATCCTATCAGATCAGAAAACGACGCTTAGATCTCGGCCTGTTGCAAAAAAGTGAGCTTCCCCTCGAATTTCGTCTTCCAAGGATCACGTACAATGGACGTCACCTTGGAGGCGAAGATGATCAAGATCCCGAAACAGGAATACACGGCCCAGTTCAAGGAACAAGCGGTCAAGCGAGTGGCGGAAGTGGGTAGTATCGGCCGGGTAGCCGAGGAGCTCGGCTTGGTGGAACAGACCTTGCGCAACTGGGTGAAGGCGGCCCAGGCGGGCAAGCTGAATCCGGCCGGGGCGAAAGCGATCACGCCGGAGCAGATGGAGCTGTCCCGGCTGCGGGCAGAGAACGCGCGGCTCCGGATGGAGTGCGCGATCCTAAAAAAAGCGACGGCGTACTTCGCGAAGGACGCGCGGTGAAGTACGCCTGGCTGGACACGCAGCGCGGGCACTTTCCCCTCCTGGCGATGTGTGCCGCGCTGGCGGTCAGCCCGAGCGGCTACCGGGCGTGGCGGCGCGGGGGCACGCCGCACCGCACCCGGCTGACCGACGCCCACCTGCTGGCCCTGCTCCGGGCGCTGCATGCCGAACTGAAGGGCGCGTACGGCAGCCCGCGGATGCTCAAAGAACTCCGAGCGCGGGGCTTCGCGGTGAGCAAGGCCCGGGTGGAACGCCTGATGCGAGCGCATGGTCTGCGGGCGCGGCACAGGCGCCGGTACAAGGCGACGACGCACTCGACGCATACGCTGCCCGTGGCGGACAATCGACTGGCGCGGGACTTCACGCCGCCAGCGCCCAATCGCGTCTGGACGGCCGATATCACGTATCTCTGGACCGAGGAAGGCTGGCTGTACCTGGCCATCGTGCTCGACCTCTTTAACCGGGAGGTCGTGGGCTGGGCGCTCCAGGCGCGGATGACCGCCGATCTCGTCGCCGACGCCCTGGCCATGGCGACGGGCCGCCGGAAGCCGGCCCCGGGGCTGCTGCACCACTCCGATCGGGGCAGCCAGTACGCCAGTCGGCCCTTCCAGGACCGCCTGGCCAGCTACGGCATGGTCTGCTCCATGAGTCGCAAGGGCAACTGCTGGGATAACGCGCCCACCGAAAGTTTCTTCAACAGCTTGAAGAACGAACGGGTGCATGGGACGCGCTACGCCACCCGGCAGGCGGCCGAGGCCGACGTGTTCGACTACATCGAGGTGTTCTACAACTGGACCCGTCGCCACTCCACGCTCGGGTACCAGTCGCCTCGTCAGTTTCTGGAGACCTGGATCAGTGCTCAGCATAGGGAAAACCTGGTAGCATGAACCACACCCTCTGGAAGACGAAAAACCGGGGGAACCTCAGGGCGAGTTGCATTATGCCATTGAACGCGACGAACTCGTGCTGTTCTACCAGCCCAAAGTCGACCTGAAAACCCAAGGCGCCGACGGCGTCGAGGCCCTGGTACGCTGGAAACATCCGTACCGGGGGATGATCCCTCCGAACCAGTTTATTCTTCCGGCGGAACGGACCGGATTGATCCATCCCCTCACGCGATGGGTCATGGCGGCCGGGATGCGCCAGTGCGCTGCGTGGCACACGGCGGGCATGCCGCTCAGGATCTCGGTCAATCTCTCGGCTCGCAATTTGTTAGACCAGAAATTGCCTGGTCAAGTGGCGGAGTTGCTTCGCGCGACCGGGGTCTCGCCCGAGTGGATGACGTTTGAAATCACCGAAAGCGCCATGATGGCGGACCCGGCGCATGCGCTGAAGATCTTAAACACGCTCCACGACATGGGCATACGGCTTTCGATCGATGACTTCGGAACCGGCTATACCTCCTTGAGTTATCTCCGGAAGCTACCCGTGAACCGGCTCAAGGTCGACCAATCGTTCGTGAGCCAGATGATCCATAGCGAAGGCGACGCGATGATCGTGCGCTCCACGATCGATCTCGCCCACAACCTGCATCTAGAAGTGGTGGCCGAGGGGGTGGAAAGCAAGGAGATCTACGACCGGCTCGTTGAGTGGGGCTGCGATGTGGCTCAAGGGTATTACATCAGCAAGCCGCTTCCAGCCGACGAACTCGCGCGCTGGTTCGCCCAGCAGCTCTGGAGGGGGAAAAGAGCCGCCTAGGGGTCTTCGAAGCGAAGAGACGGGTTACGAGGGGCCTGCCGGCGTTGACGGTAATGCGGAGGCGGTGTAGGAGCAATCAAAGTTATCATCTCTTTTCTTTGCTCTGCTGGTGCCCTCGCCGCCTCTCCGCCTCGCGCAACTGCCGTTCGACAGCCGGAAGCAGCTGCTCGAGTTTTCCCTTCATGATGTAGTCATTCGCTCCAGCCCTCATGGCTTTCACCGCGATATCCTCACCGATCGTGCCGGATACAAAGATGAAGGGCAAGTCAAGCCCCTTGTCTCTCACCAGTTTCAGAGCGGCCATCCCATTGAAGTGAGGCATGCAATAATCCACGAACGCCACATCCCAAGTCTCGCGATCCAGCGCTGCGTTTAACGCGTCGGCTGTATCAACCCGTTCATGGGTCGTCTGATATCCGCCGTGCTCCAGCTCCCACAGCAGCAACGCGGCATCGTCTCGGGAATCCTCAACCAGCAAGACGCGAAGGGGTTTCTTCATCGCTCTATTTCCCTTGGGACGGGATCTTTATTCATCGCAAGTCAGTACAGTATCCCGTGAAAGTGCCCCCGCATCGTTCTTGCGGTTCCTTTGTTGGAAACAATGCCAGGCAAAAAAAATTTAACAGTAACGGCTGACAAGTCAAATCATGCTCTGTGGTTCCACGGGTGGAAAGGCAGGTGCTAGGGCCTGCAAGCGGCAAGACATCCATCTTCGATCACGACTGACGTGGCCGGGATTTAGTCAGGAAGTCTTGGCGACACCATCGACAATCGGTTCAAGCGGCGTGACGAACCGGACCGGACATCGCTTGCGGTTTCCCGATCCTTGACATAAGCGGTCTCGCAGTTATCTTTTTAGGACGCACAACGTTGTGCGCGCCGCAGGGAGACGCACCCGTGTCGGACCATCCTCCGTACGCATGAATGAACTAGACGACTCAAAACAACTGGAAGGCCTCCTCGAGATTGCGGGCGCGCTGACCTCGAACAAAACCCATCAGGAGATCCTGGGGGTCTTGGTCAGCGTGATCACAAAGGTCGTCGAGGTCGTGCGCTGTTCGGTGATCCTGGTGGACCCGAATCAGCCCACGGGCCGTGTGGTGGCGGCGACCTATGAACAGCCGTCACCGGGCGTTCCCTCCATTCACCTGTCCAAATATCCCGAAATCGCGGCGGCCGTGGCCTCCGGGCAAGCGGTCTTCGTCGAGGACGTGCATCACGATGCCCGAATGAAGGAGGTGGCGTCGAACTTGACGCACCTGGATATTCACTCGATCCTGGTGATTCCCATCACGCATCGCGACCCCATGTTGGGAGCGTCGTATTTACGAACGTCGCGGCCGCGACGTTCCTTTACCCCACAGGAAATGCTCTTTTGCCAAACCGCGGCACGGATGGCCGCGAACGCCCTCTTGGGACTGACGCAGTATCAGCGGGTGGTTCAGGACAACGAGGATCTGGCGAATCGGGCGCCCTATGATCCGGTAACCGGACTGCTCAACCAGGGCAGTCTCCTGGCCCATCTTGAGCAAGCGTTTGCGATCGCTGAACGCCATAAACGATCTCTGTCCTATCTCGTGCTCGATCTCGATGATTTCAAGAATTTTCGCGACGCCTATGGCCAGGAAGAAAGCGAGCAGGGGTTACAGTGCGTGGCCAACGTGATTCGCATCACGCTCCGCAAGTCGGATATCGCGGCTCGCGAAGGCGTCGATCGATTCGCGCTTCTTTTGCCGGAAACCGACGCCTCTGGCGCCATGGTCGAAGCCGAGCGGATCAGGCGGGCGGTGCGGGAGATTCGCGTAGGCGACGACGGCGCGTTGTCCGTGAGTATAGGGGTGGCCACGTTCCCTTCTCCCGCGATTCAGAGTAAAGAGGATCTCAGGCAACAGGCAGATCACGCCCTTTCCGCGGCCAAGGCTGGCGGCAAAAACCGCTCGATCAGTTTCGCGACCGCTCACCACGAGAAAGCCTAAGAGCCATCTGGCATTCTACAGCTCAGTACGCACCCGAACGGTGAATGCTGAGCCGATCTCTCGCTGGGGGTGTTCTCCGCTCCCGGTACCCCTCAGGTGACATGCGCTCATTCAGTCCATGAATGAGCCCCCATGAATGAGCGGTTGACTTGGGCGCTTGCACGTGTTAAAAAGACCGGCCTTTACGTGTGCGGCGCCCAGGAGACGAGGCAACCCCAGGCTCCGTGAAGACGGCGTTTCTTTGGGCCGCGCGACGGGCGGGGATTGGGCACCTCCGGTTCCATGATCTTCGCCACACGTTTGCGACACGATCAGTGGAGAAGGGTACGGACTTCGCCACGGTCGCGGAACGGTTGGGGTACTCGGCGACTATGATGACCATGCGGTACGCCCATCCGACGCCGGAGACGAAGAAGAAGGCGGTCGAAGCGCTTTCTTCGCTTGGACCCGAGTCTCGGTATGGAGACTTTTGGGACACCACGGCCCCAGAGCGGTGAGTCGTGAAACTCATTGATCGTAAAGCTTGTGAGCCGCTAGCTCAGTTGGTAGAGCACCGCCCTTTTAAGGCGGGTGTCCTGGGTTCGAGGCCCAGGCGGCTCACCAGATTTGGATGCCAGTCACGTCACATGCGTTGCCAAGCTTCGGCGCGGGAAACGCGCCTACGTGTGGCTCAGCAAGAGAGCGACGGAGTTAAAAGATTTCCGAGCCTCGCGCCGTGAATTCAGGCGCTACGTTGCTTCGCTACCTGTAAGGAAGTAGAGGCGATTGGCAAGCAGGTTCGGCTACGCAAGCGAGGATCGGTCCCCATCGTCTAGACCGGCCTAGGACACCGCCCTTTCACGGCGGCGACACGGGTTCAAATCCCGTTGGGGACATACCTTGAGATCAGCTCGGAGGCCCGTGAAGAACCAAACGCCACACCCGTCGATCCGCACACGGCCGGAGCGTTGGTCGCGGGCGGCATGGCGGCCACCTCGTCCGATGACGGAGGGCCATGCCGGTGAGCAGCCTCGCGGGTAACGGCCGATGGTATGTGACGGATCAGGCCGTGGTCTGGGCCGAGGGCCGTTATCAGTATCTCCGGCTTGATCGGGAGGCGGCGCAGAACTGGTTGAGGCGCGAATTGTGGGTGTCGCGTTTGAAGGATGACGATGCGCGACAGCACCTGTGGATCGAGCTCCGTCCGGAATTTCGGCAGCTCGAAGATACTCAGCCGAGCCTCGGTCCGGTGATTCTGGGACCGGGTGACGAGGCGCTCGTGATCCGTCGAAACGAGTCCCTCCCGCAGTCCGCTGGGCCCCCACACGCGGGCGTCGTCTGGGAGTATGGGCTCTTGACCGCACTGGACCCTGAATAGCGCACGCGGGTCGGACCCCCAGCGCCCGATCGAAAGACCGACCTTCAGCGCCGTCTCGCTCGCCCGTGACGAGGTTGTGGCCTCCCACCTTCATATGCCGCACTCGTGCTCCACTGAAAGGCCCTTCAGATCCGCCGCGGCGCAATCTTTCGGCCGGGCGGCGGTGTTCAATTCGACGAGAGGTTTGGCCCTCAGGGCGTGCGAGAGACTCCGATGGGTGGTAGACATCGCCAATGCGCCTCAGGTAAGTTGTTGTTGAGCGCTTCGAAACGCATGCCTCTTGTTCCGATCCACCTCTATAGGTTGGATCGTGCAAGACCGTTTCACGTGATGGTTCATGTCGATCGCCGATCGGCCTCAAACTCAAATCCCAGGAAGAAATCTCCTCGTGGACATGTCGTGACCAGGGTGGGGAACGCGCTTGGCGCGGAGTTTGGCGTCGCCCTGAGGGGAGCCGCCCGCGTGGACACGGCCCGCGCAACGCGGGAATTGAATCTGACGTGGCTCGTGCGAATGCGGTCGACGCGATGATTCGCACGCGGCGTATCGTGGTCGGTACCGTGGTCGCGGCTGCAGTGGTGGCGATCGGTTTCTGGGCGGTGTCGGTACGAGACAGAAGCCGCGACGGATCGGAGCGTGCCTCCGGAACGGTTGAGGCGACCGAAGCCCAGATCGGGTTTCAATCTGCAGGGCGTCTCCAGGACCTTGCGGTTCGTGAGGGGGAGGCGGTGACGGTCGGCCAGGAGCTGGCGCATCTCGACCGAGCGGAAACCGAGGCGCGCCGGCAGCAGGCGGTTGCGCAGGCGGAAGCGGCTCGGGCGGTTCTAGAAGAGCTCCAGCGCGGTTCGCGCCACGAAGAAGTCGCGCAAGGCCGCGCCGCGCTCGCGGCCGCGACCGAGCGCCTCCGCGACGCTGAACGCGATCTCGGGCGGACGCAGGCGCTGTTCGACGGGGGTGCGGCGAGCCGCGAATCTCTGGATAAGGCCCGGGTCGCGTTGGACGTCGCAAAGAGCCAGTACGATCAGGCCCAGGAGCAGCTGACCATCCTGGAGACCGGTCCCCGCCGGGAGAGGATCGAGGCCCAGCGTGCGCAACTTGTCCAGACCGAAGCGGCCGTGAGGGTCATTGACGCGACGCTGACCAACATGACCCTCCGTGCGCCGTTCGATGGCATCGTCACGGTTCGACACCGCGAACCGGGCGAGATCGTTGCCGCGGGCTCGCCGGTGCTGACCGTGATGAATCCTGCTGACCGGTGGGTGAGAATCTACATCCCGGAAACGAGGATCGGAGCGGTTCGATTGGGCCAGGAGGCCGACGTGACTTCGGACACGTATCCTGTAAAGATGTATCGTGGCGAGGTGGTTTTTATCGCGAGCCAGGCCGAGTTCACACCGAAGACCGTGCAGACGACCGAAGAGCGCGTCAAACTGGTCTATGCCGTCAAGGTCCGGATTACCCAGGACCCGACCTTCGACCTCAAACCGGGTATGCCGGCCGACGTCCGACTCGACCTCGGCCGCGGCCATGGCTGACCCCGTACCGATCATCTGCGTGGAGGGTCTCACGCGCCGGTTCGGTGATCTCCTCGCGGTCGATCGGCTCGCGTTTTCGGTCGGACGCGGCGAGCTGTTTGGCTTGGTCGGGCCGGACGGCGCGGGGAAGACCACCACGCTGCGTATGTTGGCCGGCGTGCTGCGACCCACCGCCGGAGACGCCGTGATGGACGGGATCAGCATCGTCCGCGACCCCGAGGCCGTCAAACACGGCCTCGCGTACATGTCGCAGCGTTTCGGTCTCTATACCGACCTCACGGTAATGGAGAATCTGAATTTCTACGCCGACCTGTATCGGGTGCCGCGATCCGAGCGAACGGCCCGTCTCGATCGTCTGTTTCAGTTTTCAAACCTAGGCCCCTTTCGAGATCGTCTGGCGGGACAATTGTCGGGCGGGATGAAGCAGAAACTGGGCCTGTCCTGCGCGTTGATTCACCAGCCGAAGATCCTGCTGTTGGACGAGCCCACCTTCGGAGTGGATCCGATTTCTCGCCGGGATCTCTGGTTGATCGTCCATGACATGGTGGCCCAGGGGGTCACGGCCATTGTCAGCACGGCCTACATGGATGAGGCGGAGCGGTTTGACCGGGTCGCCCTCCTCCAAGCGGGGCGACTTCTCGCGGTGGACCGGCCGGAGACGTTGCAACGCGATTTGGAAGGCGCCGTGATCATGGTCCGGGTCGCGCAGGTCCGCGAGGCGCGCGCCCGCGTGTCGAGCCTTCCAATGGTCAAACGAGCGGTGGTCTTCGGCGATCGGTTGCACGTGACCGTCGAGTCGGCGGAGCGTGATACGCCGGCGCTGGGGACCGCGCTCCGCGAGGCCGGGCTCCAGGTGCTGGAGATGCGCGCCGTGACCCCCTCGATGGAGGACGTGTTCATCGACCGCATGGCAAACGAGGGGTGATCATGCCCGCGACCTCGGCGGACGCCGCAGTGCGTGTCGATCGTCTGACCAAGGTCTTCAAGGGGTTCACCGCCGTCGACGCCGTGTCGTTCGAAGTCCGCCGGGGAGAGATCTTCGGATTTCTGGGGCCGAACGGGGCCGGCAAGACCACGACGATCAAGATGCTGGCAGGGCTGCTCCTTCCGACCTCGGGCGGGGGGACGGTCTCGGGATTCGACATCCTGACCCAGACGGAAGCCATCAAGCGCCGCGTCGGCTACATGTCTCAGTCGTTCTCGCTGTACGGGGACCTGACCGTGGAAGAGAACATCACGTTTTTTTCCGGACTCAACGGCGTTCCGGCGGCCCGGCGCGCGGAGCGCCGAGAGTGGGTGTTGGAGATGGCGGGGCTGACGGAGCGCCGTAAGCGCCTCACCCGCGAACTGCCGCTCGGGTGGAAGCAGCGCCTGGCCCTCGGGTGTGCGGTGCTGCACGAGCCCCCGCTCCTCTTTCTGGACGAGCCCACCTCGGGGGTCGATCCCCTCTCCCGGCGTAAATTCTGGGACCTCATTTACACCCTGACCGACGAGGGGATCACGGCCTTCGTCAGCACACATTACATGGAGGAGGCGGAGTATTGTCATCGGCTGGCGTTGATGAACCGTGGGAAGCTGATCGCGCTGGACACGCCCGCCACACTCCGAGCAGGGATGCGAGAACCGATCATTGAAGTGCGGACCGACAACGGCCCCCGCACCGTGGAAACTCTCCGCGGGCAGCCGGATATTTTTGAGGCGGCGATGTTCGGCCGAGCCGTTCACCTCGTGGTGTCGGACAGCGGGAGGGCCCTCGCGACGATCCCCGCCCTGCTCGAGTCCCGCGGCGTGACCGTCCGGAGTATCGAGGAGATCGCGCCTTCGCTGGAGGACGTCTTCGTTGCGCTGATCCGCGCCGAGGGAGGCGCCGTGATCGGGTAGGGCCATGAGGAGGGACTTTCGATCATGCTCAACGTCAACCGCCTTCTAGCCGTCGCGCGAAAGGAGATGATCCAGCTTCGTCGCGATGCGCGGAGCCTGATCCTGGCGTTTCTCCTCCCGATGTTCCTCCTCATCTTGTTCGGTTACGCCATCACGTGGGACGTGGAGCATATTCCCACGGCGGTGGTCGATCAGGACCGGTCGGCCCGCAGTCGGGAACTGCTTGACGCGTTCCGTTCGTCGGGCCACTTTGTCCTGACGACCCGGTTGGAGCGGACCTCGGAAGTCGCGTCCCTGCTCGACCGGGGAGCGGTGCAGATGGCGTTGGTCATCCCGCCGGATTTTGACGCAGATCTCGGAGCCGGGCGGCAAGCCGTCCTCCAAGCGATCGTCGATGGCAGCGACGCCAACACGGCCACCATTATCCTGGCGTATGCGCAAGCGATCGTTCAGAGTTATGCCACCGGCCTCCAGGTCCAAGGTGTCCCATTCCGTCCTCCAGTCACGGCCCAGAGCCGGGTCTGGTACAACGAGGAGCTCTCAAGTCGGAACATGATCGTCCCGGGGCTGATCGCGGTCATTATGATGATCATAGCGGCCATGCTTACGTCGCTGACCATCGCCCGCGAGTGGGAGCGGGGCACGATGGAGCAGCTCGCGGCGACCCCGGTGTCCAGGACCGAGGTGGTGTTGGGCAAGCTGTTGCCCTATCTCGCCATCGGCGTGCTCGATGTGGTGATCGCCTCCGGGCTCGGGGTCGCTCTGTTCGGTGTCCCGTTCCGCGGCGATCCTTTTCTGCTCATGATCCTCGCGTTCTTCTTCCTCACCGGCGCGCTGGGATTGGGTATATTCATTTCGGCCGTTGCCCGCTCTCAGTTGCTGGCCACGCAGATGGCTATGTTGGCCACGTTTCTCCCGGCCTTTCTGCTCTCTGGCTTCATGTACGCCATCGATGTGATGCCGAAGGCCTTGCAGGCGATCACCTTCCTGATTCCGGCCAGGTACTTCCTGGTCGTTACGCGGGGTATTTTCCTGAAGGGCGTGGGCATCGAAGTGCTTCGCGTCCAAGGGTTGTTGATGGTGGTGTTTGCGGTCGTCGGCCTCGTCCTGGCGATTCGCGTGTTCAAGAAGGAAATCCCGTGAGCGTGCCGGGTCAACCAGTGACGAACGCGCCGCGCGGTACGCCTCCGATCGTCTTCCTGGAGGTGGAGCCGTGGGAGGAGACGTTCCTGACCGTGTGCTGTCCCGGCCCGTGGCGAGCTCAGTTCTATCCCGATGAAGCCGATCGCATCGCGGTGGAGCGCATCAGCGACGCCGAGATCCTCTCGGTCTTCATCTATTCCGATCTGGATGCCGCGTTACTGAGCCGTCTCCCGAACCTCAAACTGATCGCCACGCGATCCACGGGCGTCGACCATATCGACACCGCCTTCTGCCGACAGAAGGGCATCGGCGTCTGCAATGTGCCCACCTACGGAGCCAATACGGTGGCCGAACACGCGTTCGCGTTAATTCTGTCGCTTTCGCGACGGATCTACCAGGCTCGTGCGAGAACGATTCACGGGGATTTCTCGTTCCACGGTCTTCGGGGGTTTGACTTGATGGGGAAGGTCCTGGGAGTAATCGGGGCGGGCCAGATCGGCCGGCAGGTGATCCGGATCGCCAACGGGTTTCAGATGCGCGTGCTGGCGTACGACATCAAGCCCGATCCCTCGCTTGCCGAGCTGCTTGGGTTTCAGTATGCCGGGCTGAACGAACTGCTGGCTCAATCCGACGTCGTCTCCTTGCACAGTCCCCTCACCCTAGAGACCCGACATCTGATCGGCCGCCGTCAATTCGAAGCCATGAAGAAGGGGGCCTTGCTCATCAACACCGCCCGCGGCGGTCTTGTGGATACCGATGCCCTGCTCTGGGCCCTCGATGCGGGGATCGTGGGGGGCGCGGGGTTGGACGTCCTGGAAGGGGAGGAGGCGATTCGGGAGGAGCGGGAGTTGCTCTCCAGTCGGTTCGACGAAGAGCGGTTCCGATCGGTGATCAGGAACCACATCCTGTTGAAGCGGGAGGACGTCATTATCACGCCCCACATTGCCTTTAACAGCCAAGAGGCGGTGGAACGAATTCTCAGGACCACGGTTGAGAACATTCAAGCGTTTCTTGAGGGTGCTCCACGAAATAGACTGATCTAGCTGGTTCTTATCCGACCATGCCTTCATATTTGATCAGGATGCCGAGGATGCCAGAGAGCCTCGAGCGGGTGTGGGAGATGGTGCGGAAGGAGTTTCTCCAGGTCTTCCGCGAGCCGCGTTTGCGCCGGGTGATCTTCGTCGCCCCGATCATCCAGCTCTTGGTCTTCGGTTACGCTGTGTCCACGGACATCAGGGAAACGTCGACGTTCGTCGTGGATGGTGACAAGACCCGCGCCTCGCGCGAGCTGATGGAAGCGTTCGTCGCCTCGGGCTACTTCCGCGTGGTCGGCCGGTCGGACCGCCCGGCCGACCTGATAAGCGCCCTCGATCACGGAGACGCCATCGTGGGGGTGGAGATCCCCAGGGGGTTCGCCGCCGCGCTCCGTGCCGGGAGCGGCGCGCAGGTTCAGGTCCTGCTGGATGGGACCAACTCCAACACCGCCACGGTGGCCAAGGGCTATGCGGAGCGCATCGCGCAAAGCTACGGGGCGCGCGTGAGTTCGGGAGCGGTTCAAACGCCGATCGATCTTCGCGAGCGGGCGTGGTTCAACCCCGACCTGGCCAGTCGGAATTACAACGTGCCGGCCGTCGTTGGCTCGATCATCTTGTTGGTGTGTCTGCTCATGACCTCGCTCGCCATCGTGCGCGAGCGGGAGATCGGCACGCTCGAGCAACTCATGGTGAGCCCCCTCACGCCCGGCGAACTGATCGCCGGGAAGACCATCCCCTTTGCGATCATCGGCCTCGTGGATCTGGCCGTGGTTACCACCGTCGCGCTGGTGTGGTTCGGGGTGCCATTCGAGGGGAGCGTGTTCTTGCTGTTCGTCGCCAGCGTGTTCTTTCTCCTCTCCGGCCTGGGGGTCGGTCTGCTCATCTCGACGATTTCGAATACCCAGCAAGAGGCGTTCATGTCGAGCTTCCTCATTTTCCAGCCCACCCTGCTCTTGTCCGGGTTCATGTTTCCCGTGAGCAGCATGCCGGACGTCTTTCGGTGGCTGACGCTCCTCAATCCGCTTCGTTACTATCTCGAAATCGTGCGCGGCATCTTTCTCAAAGGCGCGGGCCTCTCGGATCTCTGGTCGCAGTATCTCGCCCTCTTGGTGATGGGGTCCGCCATTCTCTGGTTTGCGTCCACCCGTTTTCGCAAGCGCATCGGGTAATCTCCCCCCCTTTGGGGGATTGTGAACCGCAGCACTCTTCCTCCAGAATGAGACCGTCCTCACACACGGCCACATCTGACATCAGTAAAGGAGGGAAGCGATGGAGACCAGAGAAGCCATTCAAGGGCCGATCGAGGCACAACTCAAGGCGTGGGGCGCCGAGCTGGATAAGTTGAAGGCGAAGGTGGACCGGGAAGTGGCGGAGGCCAAGAAGGAGTACTACGAGCACATGGAGGAGCTGCGCGGCGACATCGAGAACGAGCTCCTCAAGTGGGGTTACGAAATGGAGGAACTCAAGGCGAAGGCGGTCGCTGGGGACATCCGAACGGCCGTTTCCGAGCTCCGCGCCAAGATCAAGGCCGAACTGAGGGAATGGGAGCCGGAGATCGACATCCTCAGGACGAAGGCGGCCAGAGCGGAGACCGAGGCCAGGAAGATGATCGAAGAAGTGCGAACCCGGCGAAAGGCGCTGAAGGAGGAGCTCGTCGAGTTGAGAGGCGCCGGCGACGCGGCGTGGGGGGACGTGAAAACGGGTCTTGGCAAGGCCTGGGACGAATTCAAGACGGCATTGCACAGCGCGAGCGCGAAGTTCAAGTAACGGATGAAGCCGTTATCCGACTTGAAGTGGGCGTCGACGGGTTCACGACCGATGCGGTACTGCACCACCTCCGTGCCGCGAATCACGCGCACCACGACCTGCCGACCCATTCGTATTGACCTGCGCATTGACTTGTGGGCCGGCCACGGCTACTGCAGGATTTCCACCCAGGCGAGGTCCGCCGTGGGTAGCGTCCCCGCGGCATTCGCGCCCACCTGGATCGCCAGTCGCGGATTGGTCAGCGCCTGGGTCGGGGCGCCCGTCAACTGCACCCACGTGCTCCCGTTGTTCGTCGAGTAGAACGCCCTGAACGTGTTCGTTCCCTGATCCCGATCCAACCGCAGGATGAGGTTGCCCGCGTTCGCCAGGGGCCGCCGGTCCGTTCGGGTCGTCACGCTTCCGACCTCCCGGAAAAAGCCGATCACGGCCCCACCCGAGGCACTGTTGTAATTGCGCTGCACATTCACGTAATTGTCGTCGTCTTGGTAGGCCAAGAGGGCCACCTGCTGGTAATCCGCCGCTGGACTGAACGCCGCGATCTTCAGCCGGATGCTCGTCCAATCGCTCGGCAGAGTCCGGAACAACGTATTCTGAGAATTATTGAGGGTCTGCCAAATCTCTCCGCCACCCAACGGAATGCGAATCGTCCCGGAGTGGATGGTCTGGTTGTAGTTCGTCGCGAGCGATCCGGTCTGCTCCGTGTTGCGGCTCGCCCCGCTGGCGGTCTTGGCCAGATAGCTCCACCCGCCGGCGAGCAGCGCCAGGTTGGTCGGATAGGTGAAGTCAACGTGCGTGGTCGCAAGAGCCGTCCGAAAGGTTTGATCGGCCGACGTCGAGATGTTGCCCGCCGCATCGCGACTGAGCACGCGGAAGTGATAGGTGGTCGCCGCGGTTAGGCCGGCAAGTCCTTGGCTGTGGGTCGTGACCAGCGCGCTGTTCAGGCTGGTGCTGAAGCCATAGGTCGCGGTGAGCCCGTATTGGACCTGCGTGGTGGCGGCCTCGTTGGTGGTCCAGGAAACGGTCGCGCCGGTGAGCGTCACGGCTCCGGCGGATATGTTGGAGATGATCGGAGCCGTCGTGTCGACGGGTGCAAGCGTCCTCATCGTGAAGTCCCCGGACGTCGCGAGATTCCCGGCGGCGTCGCGGCTCAAGACACGAAAGTGGTACGTCGTTGCGCTGGTCAGGCCCGCAAGACTCTGACTGTGCGCGGTGAGCAGTGCGCCGTTGAGGCCGGTGGTTGACCCATAGGCGGTGGTCGTCCCGTACTGGATCTGCGTGGTGGCCGCTTCGTTGGTGGTCCACGTTACCGTCGCGCCGCTGCCGGTCACACTTCCAGCAGACACGCCGGAAATCACCGGAGCCGTGGTGTCGGGCAGAGCCGGGGTGGTCAACGTGCGGTCGCCGGACACGGCCAGGTTGCCGGCCGCGTCGCGGCTGAGTACGCGATAGTGGTACGTGGTCAATGCCTGCAACCCGGTCAACTCCTGGTTGTGCACGGTGGCCAAGGCGATGTTTTCGGTAGTCTGCAGGCCGTAGCCCGTGCTGGTGCCGTACTCGACCAGACCCGTCGCAGGCTCATCCGTGGCCCAAGTGATGGTGGCGTTTGCGCTGGTGATGCCGCTGGCGGCGATGACGGACAGGACGGGCGGCGTCGTGTCCGTGATGACCGTGCTGACCTGGTTCGAGAACGCGCTTTCGGTGCCGGTGGTGTCATAGGCGGTAACGACGAAATAGTAGGTGCCGGGACCGAGGCCCGTAATGGTATAGATCGTCACTTGTCCCACGTCGATCACCGTCGGATACGACCCCTGCGTGGCGCCGTAGTGAATGCGATAGCCCGCCAGGTCGGTTTCGACATTGGGATCCCAGGAAAGGAGCGCGTCCGCCGCCAAGACCGCGTGCGTGCAAATCAGCGTCAGGATGATCGCCGCAGCAAGCATCACGGCGGAGTGTCGATGATCAGCGGCCCAGTGGCATTGTTGAGCGACTCGGTATTCCAGAGTCACGGTTCCCCCGCGGTTCGTGTGAAGACGCATCTCACAGTCCCGTCGTGATGCGTTCTGACGGTTCTGTCGGTCCCTAAAGCCTGGAGGGGGTGTATCGCAATATCGGGGCCAAACCGCGCGGATGCGTTTGGGAGGTCAGTTCACGGGGCCTCTCGCCGGATTTCCGTGTGCGTGGTTCGGCGCCTGCCAGGTCTTGGGCACGAGCGGCTGTAATTGGAATGCAGACGCGTAATCGAACTGGTTTTTACACCGATGGCGAAGGGGATAACGCCTGACCTGAGCCTTGTGTCGATCTTCGGGTCGAGCGAAACTCCGCCCGCAAGACCGTAAGGAACAATCCCGATCGGCCTCCGTCACCGATTGGGAGATGCTGACGGTTTGACACCGCGTCCCACTTTGGAATACAAGGGAGGCACCACGGCAGAGGGCTCAAAAACCTCATCCTTCTCAGGCGGCGTCGGGTCTTGAGAATTCGTAATTATTGGGGTTGGCCTACGAGGGGTCAAAAAGAAATCTATTCAGGACGGTTGAAAGAGGTCCGCGCAAGCTATGTTAAGGCCGATATCAGATCAAAAGTTAAGAAAAGCAAATCGTGAAATCTGGAGTCCAGTGCTGGTGCAATCACGGTAGCAACCCAACGACAGGGAGGCGCCTTATGTCAAAGCTATTAGTCAGCCTGGTCTTAATCATGCTGGTCTTTACTGCCGGCTCTGTGGAGGCAACGGCTGGAGAACTGGATGGGACGCAATGGAAGATGCGCCCAGAGGGCTGGAGGGGAATTCTGTTGTTTTGGCAAACGGACGTGTTGAAATTCGACGCAGGAACGTTCGAGTCGTCCAGCTGTGTCCCTCTTGGATTTACGCCCGGTCCCTACGATTCCACGAAAGAAGGCGATAAGGTCGTGTGGTCTGCAACCCAGGTCAGTAACAAAGGGGAGAAGATGGAGTGGCAGGGCACCCTGTCTGCGGGCAGATTAGAGGGGAGCTACAAATGGACCACAGCAGACGGGAAGACCAAGATTATCCCGTGGAAAGCTAAGAGGCAGAGCTGAAGACGGCGCGCAAGCACTCAGTCGAATTAGACTAGAGTGGCCCTGATAGGATAGGCCAAAATCAGTTGATTTTGATCCCTCAGGTGGAGCCCAGCGAGGGCCGATAATTCGATGCGGATCATTAAGCGGGGAGGAAAAACGTACTATCAGTGCAGCGAATGTGGCCTTTTCTACGCAGAAGAGAACTGGGCTCGACAATGCGAAGCGTGGTGCAAGGAGAATAAGAGTTGCAATCTCGAAATCACTAAACACGCAGTGCGTGGGAATGAGGAACTGCCTGACTCTTAGAAGGTGTTGTTTTTGAAATGTGGTTTTGTCACGCGGGAAATGGTTTATTTTCGCCTATCACAGCACCTGCTTTTGCTGTAGGTTTTTGAGCATGGTCTAAAAAAGGAGTGTTCTATGAAACCTTGGCCTGGAACGCCAGAGGGTCAGCATCTTGTGGTCGCGTTGGCGATCGTTGGGTTGGCCATCGTCACCAATGCAAAGGCCAGCCAGTTCGGAACCCCGAACGAGACGGAGGGAACTCGCATTTTCAAGGCGACTGACCATCCCAATTACAGCGGACAGTTTCACCTTCAAGGTCAGCGGGCCACTTTGGTCGGTCACATGCAGGACAGTCCGCCGTGGGACCATCTCGATTATGCAGGGAAACACCTCACGCCTGTGCCAGGGACCATCGACATTAACGTGAACGAACGGACCAACACGGGGAACATCGTGGCCGAGTTTGTCGAAGGGGCTGATCGGTATCGAATCGTGTTCGACCGCTTTGCCGCCTCACAGCCCTATCAGGATGGGGGCATTGCTACCAGGGTCTATGAGCATGGCGACTCGGGCAATGGCGACCCACTGTATCCGAAGACCTGGCTGTACCTTGGCGGGTGGGGCACGGCGAGTCTGTGGAAAAACGATCAGATCCTCTACAAAGATTACTCAGCCCATTTCATGGTGATGGAACGGTCGCGCGATCCGAACACCCATGTGGTCCGCTATCCCGTGAAGCGGACGCTCCCCGGAGGGGAAACCGATCCCGCTGGGATGGAACTCGACCTCTGGGTTCGCTCAAAGGAGGCCAACAGCAAGAACTTTCCGCCCTTTGAAACCTTCGTCCATCTCTACTGGGACGAAGTGACCTGGCGATAGCCTGCCACGCGGCGCATAGACGACTGTGGGCAAAATGAGGGCCCCATGATCGCGGGCTCGCTGAGCTCTTGGCGAGTTCGACCGGCGTGGGGCGGCGAAACTCTCTGACCAAAGACGGCAAGACACCATGAAGTGGGTCACGTGGGAAGGCGCCAAAACGGATCGGGTGGCCTGTCCCTGGCTGATTCAACGCTTTATCGACCACGAAGCGGAGTTTCTCTTCGTGCCCAAGAGCCACGTGCTGGAAACAACCCAACGGGTTGGGGGAAAATCCTTTGATGCCCCTGCTGCGGATTATGCGCATCGAGGGAACCGCTGTACCTTTGAAGTCCTCCTTGAAGAATTCAAGCTGGAAGATCCTGCGCTCCACCAGCTCGCGCGGATTGTGCATGGGGCCGATATTGAGGAGGAGCTCCATACCTGCCCAGAATCCGCTGGTCTTCTGGCAATCGCCCAGGGGTTTTGCAAAACCACTCCCGACGATCAGGAAAAACTAACACGGCAGTTTCCCCTCTATGATGCGTTATACGCCTATTGCCGGAACCTGACTGCTCGTGGCGCGTAATGGCAGGCTGGTCTTCTTCGCCAAATCGGTCCGGACCTTTTCCTACGGCTCGCTGGGCGTCCTGTTCCCGATCTACCTGACGCAATTAGGTGTTGGACCACGCGGCCTAGGGATCGCGATCACTCTGACGTTGCTGTCCAGTGCAGGGCTGACGTACGCCATCGCCCGCCCTTCGGCACGGCACGGCCCACGCCCGCTCTTGATTGTGCTGGCTGGGCTGGGTGTTACCTCGGCGCTCCTGTTCATGTTCTTCCGCACCTCGTGGATCGTGGTACTCGCGGCCATGATTGGCAACCTGGCTGTGGGAACGGGCGAAACCGGGCCGTTTCTCTCTCTAGAGCAGGTGATCTTGGCGCGGACCACTTCCAGGGACCGCTTGGGCAGCGTGATGAGTTTCTACAGCGTGGTGGGCTACGTGGCCGCGGCTCTCGGCGCCGCGTTGGTGAGCCACAACGCAATCACCCCCCTGGTTCTGTTTGGCATTTCCCTGGTCAGTAGTATCGTGCAGATTGTTTCGTACGTGATGATGGAGCCTGAATCCAGGACTCCCTTGCCCGAGCACCACGCCGGTGGTCTGCCGTCACGGCCACTCATTCGGCGGCTGGCGGCCCTGTTTGCGCTCGACTCGTTTGCAGGCGGATTCGTCATTCAAAGCCTGGTCCTGTACTGGTTTCATGCACACTTCGGCCTGGATCTGGTTACACTCGGCTGGATTGCCTTCGGGACGCAGGGTCTTTCCGGGGTGTCTCTTCTCTTGGCCCCGCCGCTGGCGCGTCGGTTCGGGCTCGTTCCGACCATGGTGGTTTCGCATCTCGTCTCCAATGTGTTCCTGATCGCGCTGGCGCTGGCTCCAACAGCAGGGGTGGCCGTCTCCTTGCTGTTTGCTCGGCACCTGCTCTCCCAGATCGATGTGCCCACGCGCCAGACGTTCCTGATGCTCGCGGTGGAAGACCACGAGCGGGAAGGCGCAGCCACGTTCACCAATATGAGCCGGACCTTGGCGCAATCGATCAGCCCGGCTTTGACCGGCTGGGTGATGCTCGGTCTCTCGGTCTCCGCGCCGTTCGTCTTGGGAGGCGGGCTCAAGATCGCCTACGACGTCATGCTCTACGCCGCGATCCGGAATGTTCGCCACAGGTAAGGGGGTTCACCCCAAACGTATCGGAAGGGGAAACAAGTACAAGGCGCGTCGCAGGACCCAAGGCACAAATACCCCGTTTGGGGGGTTGTGCGCCTTGTTCGGCTACTCCAGAATGGCACGTGCTCGCGAAGGGCTCCGCGTCAGCGAACCGAGGATCGAGGGAGGTGCCATGGCGCTGAAGATCAAGCCACCGCAATCAGAGCTCATCGAGCGTCTCGTCCACGTGCCCGCAGGCGGGGTCACGTTGGAGGGTGCGCTGGCTCTCCCCGGTGGCGCGCGGGGGATCGTGCTGTTCGCGCACGGCAGCGGGAGCAGCCGGCACAGTCCGCGTAATAATTTCGTCGCGCGCGCCTTGCAGGCTGGTGCGCTCGGCACGCTGTTGATCGATCTGCTCACCGAGCAAGAGGATGCGACGTACGAGACGCGCTTCGACATCGACCTCTTGGCGCGCCGGCTGACCGCCACGACGGAGTGGCTCGGGAGGGAACCCGCCACGTAACGCCTCGATATCGGGTATTTCGGCGCGAGTACCGGCGCGGCCGCGGCGCTCAAAGCGGCGGCGGTCTTGGGTCCGACCATCAAGGCGGTGGTGTCACGCGGCGGACGGCCGGATCTGGCGGAGCCGGTGTTAGGCCGTGTTCGCGCGCCCACGCTGTTGATCGTCGGCGGTTTCGACGAGGTGGTGATCGACCTCAATCGACGGGCCTATGAGGGGCTGACCTGCACGAAAGAACTGGTCATCGTTCCGAGGGCGACGCATCTCTTCGAGGAGCCCGGCACGTTGGAGGAGGTCGCTCGGCTGGCGACGCAATGGTTTGGCCGCCACCTCGGTTCGGCCGCGCGGGTGAGAGCCTGACCGTGATCGGCGTCGGGTTAGTGTTTGGCGGGTGGGAGGATCTGGGGGATCACGGTCGTCATCGGCCGGCGACGCGGAGCCTTGGCGGCGGTCTCAGTCGGTGCCTGAAGTTGCGCGACGATCTGCCGCTCGGCTTCGAGCCAGTCTTCCACGTCGTGCCCGTGAGCTTCCCCCCGTTGTTGATACAACTCGTAGGCTCGCTGGGCGGTCCGCTCGTACAGCGACGGATCGGCGATACAAAACTCGGCGGATCGCGTGGAGAGCACATCGGTGGCTCGCTCTGGTGAAGTGTTCATGTCGCTGACCTCCTGTGTGTATCTGTATCATACGCCGCCGCCGGAGACGATTCCCCGATCGTGGGGGCGGGGATGATATTCCGAGTGACGGGCCTCACTTGATTGGGGGGAAAGGGTCACTACTCTTTTGCCCATCCGAATACCCCGAGCGGGGAATGGATGCGGCTTGGGGGTTACGGCATACTGCAAGAAAGAGGGATCGAGCGTTCACATCGAGGTGGAGAGAGGACGGCGCGTGTGCGACCGATGCGGTGTTCCGAGGGTCGCGCAGTCGGCCGGCCAAGGAGGGGGGAAATGCCGCTCTATGAATACGAGTGCCAGACCTGTAAGAAAGTCTTTACGGTCGCGCTGTCGCTTGGCCAGCACGACCACGATCGGGTGACCTGTCCCGGTTGCCAGTCATCGGACGTGAGGCAGTTGATCACCAGCTTCATCGCCAAGACCGCCAGCAAGACCTAAGGGACCCTGGGGGCGCACACCGTGTCTTTTCGAAGTCGTGAACAGGCTGCGGGTTTGCTGGCCAAGCGGCTCGTCGCGTACCGAGGGCAGGCCCCCTTGGTGTTGGCCATCCCGCGCGGCGCGGCGCCCATGGCCCGGATCATCGCCGACGCGCTCGAGGGCGAGATGGACATCGTGCTGGTGCACAAACTGCGGATGCCGGGCCAGCCGGAACTGGCGATCGGCTCGGTGGACGAGACCGGTCAGGTGTACCTGGGAGAGTACGCGCGGGGTTTCGGCGTGAGCGATGACGACCTCGCCCATGAAAAACGGGCGCAACTGGACGCGCTGCGCGCGCGCCGCGCGCGGTATTCCCCGGTGCATTCACCGATCGATCCATCCGGGCGCATCGTGATCGTGGTGGATGACGGCATCGCCACCGGCTCGACCATGATCGCCGCACTGCGGGCCATCAGGGCCAAGAAGCCTGGGAAGCTGATCGTTGCCACGGGAGTAGCCCCTCGGGACGTCTTGGAGACGATCCGGGATCTGGCCGACGAGGTGGTCTGCCTTGAGTCCCCCGAGGTCTTCTACGCGGTCGGAGAGTTTTTCGACGAATTTCCCCAGGTATCAGACGAGGAGGTCATCGAGATTCTCAAACCGGGTCGCGCAAAATCGCACACGCCGTAATACACCCAAAACGGGCGGCGCCCTCGCGTCCCCGCCAGGAGGAGCGAATCGATGAACGCACAGTCCAAGCCGCCGATCGTTCGGAAGGTCCGAAAGGACCGCAGGGTCCAGGGACCGACCGACGATACCTATCGATCCCGGGGCAAGCTCCCCGAACCGACCGTGTGCCCGACGTGCGGCGCCGTGTATCACGACGGACGGTGGACGTGGGCCGAGAGGCCCGCCGGGGCGCATGAAGAAACCTGTCCGGCCTGCCATCGGACGCACGACCGGTACCCGGCTGGGTTCGTGACGGTGAGTGGTCCGTTTTTCGAGACCCACCGCGAAGAGATTGTGAGCCTGGCCCGGAACGAGGAGAGCGCGGCCAAGGCCGAACACCCCCTCCGTCGCATTATGGCGATCGAGGAGCACCCCGACCGTCTGGTGATCACCACCACCGACACGCACCTCCCCCGTGGGATCGGCGAGGCGCTCTCGCGGGCCTATCACGGCACGCTCGACTTGAAGTACGCCGAGGATCAGCGACTCGTCCGGGTCGCCTGGGCGCGGTAAGCGAGAGTCGAAGAATACCCCGTTCGAGGGGTTGTCCCGGCTGGGGCATCCGCCGCACAATGAGGCGCGTCTCACTTCGTGTGACGCGCCACTCGGGGACGGAGACAGACCGTGAAGCCGGTTCGGACGTTTACCGTGGTGCCCTCTCTTCCTCCCAGACTGGAGCGGCTGCGGGAGTTGGCGCACAACCTCTATTGGTCGTGGGACCACGCCACGCGAGGTCTGTTCCGCCGTCTCGATCCGGCGTTGTGGGAAGAGAGCGGACACAACCCCGTCCTGATGTTGGGCCGGGTCGATCAAGCCCGGTTGTCCGCCGCGTTGGAAGACGAGGGGTTCCTCTCCCACTACGATCGCGTCTGCAAGAAGTTGGATGCGTATCTGGCCAGCCAGACGACCTGGTACCGGGCGGCCCGGAAGGGCGCTGGAGCCGAATGCATCGGGTATTTCTCGGCCGAATTCGCGCTGACCGACTGCTTCCCGATGTACTCGGGGGGGTTGGGCATTCTGGCGGGTGACCACTTGAAGTCGGCCGGTGAACTGGGCCTTCCGATGGTGGGTGTGGGGCTGCTGTATCAGCAGGGGTATTTCACGCAGTACCTCAACGCCGACGGCTGGCAACAAGAATCATCGACCGACAACGATTTCTACAACCTCCCGATCCAGCCGGTTCGCGACGAGGGCGGTCGCCAGGTCTCTGTCCAGGTGGCGTTGCCGGGACGGACCGTGATCGTCCAGGTCTGGCGCGTCCAGGTCGGCCGGGTTCCCCTCTATCTCTTGGATACCAACACCGAGGCGAACCGGGCCGAGGACCGGACGATCACCGACCAGCTCTATGGCGGGGACAACGAGGTCCGGTTGCGACAGGAGATGGTCTTGGGCATGGGCGGCCTGAAAGCGCTCTTGGCGTTGGGTTTGCGGCCCACGGTGTGCCACATGAACGAGGGACACTCGGCGTTTCTCGCCCTGGAACGGATCCGCTGCCTGATGGCGGAGTACGGATTGTCCTTCCACGAAGCGCGCGACGTCGCCGCGGCCGGACACGTGTTCACGACCCACACCGCCGTGCCGGCCGGCAGCGATTACTTCCCCACGGATCTGGTCGACCGATATCTGGGCCAGTTCTACCGCGACCTCGGAATTCCGAGGAGGGATTTCTTGGCGCTGGGCCGGCAGAACCCGGACGACGATCGCGAGCCGTTCTGCATGACGGTCCTCGCGCTGCGGCTCTCCGCCCACCTCAACGCGGTGAGCCGTCTCCACGAGGCCGTGTCGCGAAAGATCTGGGGCGGGGTCTGGCCGCACGTGCCGGCCGATGAGTCCCCGCTGTCCCACGTCTCGAACGGGATTCACGTGCGGTCGTGGATCTCGCGGGATCTGGACGAGTTGTTCGATCTCTACCTCGGCGAAAACTGGGTGGAGCGGGCCGGGGAGTCGGCCGTCTGGCAGGGGGTGGAACACATCCCGCCGGTGGAGCTGTGGCGGGCGGGCGAACGGCGGCGGGAACGGCTGGTGGCGTTCGCGCGGCGGCGCCTTCGCGGGCAGCTCCAGACCAGGGGCGCGACCGAGTCGGAGTTGTCGTGGGCTGACGAGGTCCTCAACCCGGACATCCTGACCATCGGGTTCGCCCGCCGCTTCGTCGGCTATAAGCGCGCCACCCTCGTGTTGCGGGATCCGGACCGGCTGGCCGCGCTCCTCAACGATCCGAACCGGCCCGCTCAAATCATTTACGCGGGCAAGGCGCATCCCCGCGACGATGCCGGCAAAGAATTGATTCGAGAGATCGTCCACCTCGCTCGCCAGGAACGGTTCAGGAACCGCATCGTCTTCTTGGAAGACTATGACATGGAGGTGGCGCGGTACATGGTTCAGGGAGTGGACGTATGGCTCAACACGCCGCGCCGGGGCTTGGAGGCGAGCGGGACGAGCGGCATGAAGGCGGCGGCCAACGGGGCGCTGAACTTGAGCATCCTCGACGGCTGGTGGGACGAGGCCTACCGCCCCGAGCTTGGCTGGGCCATCGGTCGCGGGGAGGAGGACGGGAACGAAGGCAACCGGGACGAAGTCGAGTCTCACGCCCTGTACGACCTCCTGGAGAAGGAAGTGGTCCCGATGTTTTACGAGCGGGGTTCCGACCATCTCCCGCGTCGGTGGATCGCCCGGATGAAACGAGCGATGACGACGCTGTGCCCGGCCTTCAACACGCACCGGATGGTGCGCGAATACGCCGAACGTTTCTACTTCCCGGCCGGGGAGCACTTCGAGCGGCTCTTCGCCACGGGGTTCGCGCGGGCGAGGACTCTCGCGGCGTGGAAGGCGAAGACGCGAGCCCATTGGCCGGAACTCCGGATCGAGAAGATCGAGGCGCCGGGTCCCCTTCAATTGAAGGTCGGAGACAAGACCGACGTGAAGGCCTGGGTCCGGCTGGGCTCGCTCGCGCCCGAGGACGTGTCGGTGCAACTCTACCTGGGACGCTTGGATGCGGGGGGAGAGATCGCGAATGCCGAGGTGACCCACATGGAATTCAAGGAACGATCGAGCGACGGCCTGTCGTTGTTCGAGGCTTGGGCGGTCCCGTGCAGCAAGAGCGGTCTGCACGGGTACACGGTCCGGATCGTGCCGGGGCACGAGGATCTGTGGAATCCGTGGGAGATGGGCCTGGTCCTGTGGGCTTAGACGCCTGTCCATGAATGACCGTCCGCTGCTGAACGAAATCGCCGAGTCGGCCGGCGTCACGATGTCGATCGACGAGGGCCTGATCCCGGTTCGGGACGACGTGCGCGGCGCGTGCGAGATCCTGGGGTTCGATCCCCTCTACGTCGCCAACGAAGGACGGTGCGTCGCGTTCGTCGCGCCCGCCGACGTCGAGCCGGCGCTGGGCATCATGCGATTCCACGACGTGAGTCTGGGCGCCAGGCGTATCGGGTCCGTGGGTCGGCTCACGAGCGACCACGCCGCGGCCGTGACTATGCGGAGCGCCATCGGCGCGAACCGCGTCCTGGATATGCTGAGCGGGGAGCAGCTTCCAAGGATCTGCTGACCTCCCTCCTGACCACATGAAGATCCATCGTCTGTCCGTGGAAGATGCGCTGGAGAGTCTCCAGAGTACCCATCAGGGGCTTTCGGCGCAAGAGGCGATCCGACGGCTCCAGGAGTTTGGTCCCAACCGGGTGGAGCGAGTCCGTGGGACGCCTCTGTTCGCGCGTTTTCTCCAGGAGTTCACCCATTTTTTCGCGCTGATTCTGTGGGTGGCGACGGCCCTCGCCTTCGTGGCCGAATGGAGCGATCCCGGCCAGGGGATGGCCGCGCTCGGCGTGGCCATCTTGGGCGTGATCGTCATCAACGGTTTCTTTTCGTTTTGGCAGGAATACCGGGCCGAGCGGGCAACCTCTGCCCTCCAGCGCCTTCTCCCGCATCGGGTCAAGGCACTTCGAGACGCCAAGATCACGGAAATCACCGCGGAAGAACTGGTCCCGGGGGACGTGATCCTCTTGGAGGGCGGAGATGACATTCCCGCCGACTCCCGATTGATCCAGTCGTTCGGGGTGCGGGTGAATACCGCAACGGTAACCGGCGAATCGTTGCCCAAGGGGAGAGACGCGCGCCCGAGCAGCGATGAGGACCTGTTGCAGAGTAAGAACATCTTGTTGGCGGGAACGTCCATCGTGTCCGGCGAGGCGCGGGGCGTCGTGTTCGCCACCGGTATGCGCACGGAGTTCGGGAAGATCGCCCACCTGACGCAGACCGCCGGAGCGCGATTGTCTCCGCTGCAAATAGAGATCGCGTATGTCAGCCAGGTCGTGGCGGTCCTCGCGACGATTCTCGGTGTGGTGTTCTTTTTTATCGGACACGCGGTGGGGCTGTCCTTCTGGGCCAATTTCATCTTCGCCATCGGCATCATCGTGGCCAACGTTCCCGAAGGATTGCTCCCGACGGTGACTCTCTCCCTGGCGATGGCGTCCCAGCGGATGGCGAGGCGAAACGCGTTGATCAAGCATCTTCCCGCGGTGGAGGCCCTCGGCTCGGCGACCGTGATCTGCACAGATAAGACGGGAACGTTGACTCAGAATCGGATGGAGGCGAAACGGTTGTTTCTTGCCGGCGCGTTCTATGACCCGGCCGACGCCAAGGCGAACGGCCGATCGCCTCTCCACCAGATCCATCGGCGCTTCTTCGAGGGTGCGTCGCTCTGTCAGAACCTCCGAGAGGTGGAAAAGAACGGGAGCAGGGCGTGGCTCGGGGACCCCATGGAAGTCGCGCTGGTCGAGATGGCCAAGCAGGTGATCGTGGACACCGCGGGGTATCCGCGCGTGGACGAGGTTCCGTTCGATTCCGATCGCAAGAGGCTGTCCGTCCTGATCAAGACCCCTCGCGGTTTGGTTCTTTATACCAAGGGCGCGTTGGAGGCGTTGCTTCCGCTCTGTCGAGCGGTGTTGGTGGGATCGGAGACACGCCCCCTGACTCCGGAGCTGCACGAGCAATGGCATCACGCTCAGGACGAGATGGCGCAGGCGGGACTTCGGGTCCTCGCGTTCGGACACCGGGACGTGTTCGAACCGTACAACACAACCCGCCTCGAAGAGGGGCTGGTTCTCTCCGGGTTGGTCGGTCTTGAAGACCCTCCGAGACCGGAGGTCCCGAAGGCCATCCGCACGTGCCATGAGGCGGGTATCAAGGTCATCATGGTAACCGGCGACCATCCCCATACCGCCGAGGCCATCGCCAGGCAGATCGGCCTGGTGCACACGAGCCGTCCGCTCGTGATCATCGGCGAACAGCTCGGGCGGATCTCGGATGTCCAGCTTCAGCTCGCGATCTCGGCGCCGGAGGTCATCTTCGCCCGCGTGGCGGCCGATCAAAAAATGCGGATCGTGAGCGCGTTACAGGCAAAGAAAGAGATCGTGGCGGTGACCGGAGACGGCGTGAACGACGCCCCAGCCCTGAGAAAAGCCGATATCGGCATTGCCATGGGGATCGCCGGTACGGACGTGGCGCGCGAGGCCGCCGACATGGTCCTGATGGACGACAACTTCGCCAGCATCGTCGCGGCGGTCGAGGAAGGACGGGTCGTCTTCGACAATATCAGGAAGTTCCTGACCTACATCCTCACGTCCAATATTCCGGAAATCGTGCCCTATCTTGCCTTCGTGTTGTTTCGAATCCCTCTTCCCCTGACCATCATCCAGATCCTGGCCGTGGACCTGGGTACCGACATGCTGCCCGCTCTCGCGCTTGGGGCGGAGCGGCCTCACCCCGGGGTCATGCAGCGGCCGCCTCGCCCGCGAGGCGAGCGGCTCTTGAGCCGGTCATTGATTCTCCGGGCGTATCTATTTCTGGGGGTGCTGGAGGCCGCGGCTGCCATGGCGGCGTTTTTTTTCGTGCTCGACAGAGGGGGATGGGAGTATGGACGGCCGCTGGCTGCAGACGCCGCCCTCTATTTGCAGGCCACCACGGCTTGTTTGAGCGCCATTATCGTCATGCAGGTGGTGAACGTCTTCCTTTGTCGCGATGACCGAGCGTCTTCGTTCGCGTTTGGGTCCTTCTCCAATCCATTGATCCTGTGCGGGATCGCGACCGAGGTGACGCTGATCCTGTTGATCGACTACACGCCATGGGGAAATCTGATTTTCGGCACGGCACCGCTCGCTAAGGCGGTGTGGCTCTTTCTCATTCCCTGTGGGTTCGCCCTGTTCGCGCTGGAGGAGCTGAGAAAGTGGATGGTGAGGCTATGACAAACCGATCCTTTCGCCTGACGTTCGCTGACCTGAACCGCTTACGCAAGATCCTGATCATCGTCTTCGAGTCGGGCGGTGGCCTGCTCGTCGACCGGCTGCGGCTGAAGTACCTCGTTCCGCTGTGGTCCCGCGTTCGTCGATGGGGTCGAAGCCAACCGTCAGCGGCGGATCTGGTGAGGATGGAAGGGGCGCAGCCGATTTGGTCTCCACCGGTCTTGCGGTCGGTGTTGGAGCGGCTCGGGCCGACGTTCGTCAAGTTGGGGCAGGTTCTGAGCCTCCGGGCGGATTTGGTGGGGGAAGAGTTGTCGGCGGAGCTCTCCAAACTGCACAGCGACGTCGGGCCGTTTCCCTACGCCACGGCCCGACAGATCTTCAAAGACGAGGTGGGTGGATTTCCAGAGGACGTCTTCCGCTCGTGCGAAGACAAGCCGGTGGCCGCCGCGTCCTTGGCCCAGGTCCATCGGGCGTGGTTGAAGAATGGGACCGAGGTCGCCGTCAAGATCCAGCGGCCAGGCATCCGGAAGACCATCGAGCAGGACATTCACATTATGTATCACCTCGCGGGCCTCGCGGAACGGTTCATTCCCGAACTGCGGATTTATCAGCCTACGCGAATCGTGAAAGAGTTCGCCGACTGGACCTTGCGGGAGCTCGATTTTTCGGTGGAAGGCCACAACGCCGAACGCTTCCGATTCATCTTCAGAGAGCACCCCCGGATCTCGATCCCGAAGATCTATCCGGAGTTCACGACCTCTCGGGTTCTCACCATGGAATTCTCGCACGGGGTGAAGGTCAACGAGATCGAGAAGATCCGGGCGTTCGGTGTGGATACGAAACAGTTGGCGTCCGTCGGGGTGGACGCGTTTTTTCAGCAGTTTTTTATCGTGGGGTTTTTCCACGCCGATCCGCACCCCGGGAACTTCTTTGTCCTGCCCAACGGCACGCTGTGTTTGCACGATTGCGGTATGGTGGGCTATTTGGACCCCGCGGCCCGCCGGGAACTGCTCAGTTGTCTGGTCTCGTTCGTGGACCAGGACATCGAGGCATATACGAAGCACATGCTCCACCTGGCGATCATCGACGGGCAGAGCGACGTGGCCAGCTTTGAGAAGGACGTCGCGGCCATCCTGAGCGAGTTCTTCTTTTCAGAGCAACAGCCCAGCGTGGCGTGGGCGTTCTTTCGCGTGATCAACAGGGGCGCGCAGAACGGCATTCGGTTTCCGGCCGATTTGGCGTTGTTCGGGAAAGCACTGGTGACCACCGAAGCCATGGGATTGAAACTGTACCCGCAGTTCAACTTCAACAAGGAGTTGGAACCCTTTCTCATGAAAGCCCTGAAGAGCTATTTCAGCCCGACGAAGGCGATCCAGCGCCTGAAAACGAACCTATTGGATTACGTGGGGGCTTTGACCGATCTTCCCGAACGGATGCAAAACGTCTTGGCCAAGATCGAGAAAGGGGAAATCGGCATCAAGCTCGACGCGGGAGACTTGCAGGGAATCAAGAGGGAGTTCGACCGGCAAAACGATCTCAGAATTCTCGGCGTCGTGCTGACGGCGGTTGTTCTCGGGACGCTGGGCCTGCTGTATGTGGAAGGACGCACCGCGCTCTGGAGCGTTCCGCTCAGCCGGATCGGAATCGGCGTCTCGCTGGTCTTGGCGGCGTGGTTCGCGATCCGGTTAAGCCAAGGCCCTCGAGAATAGGGCCCGGCGAACAACCCTTTCGTGGGGTTGCTCTTTCGTCCGAATCGTCCCAAAATAGCCGAACGGTTCGAGACCTCATCCAAAAGGGGGAGACGATGGATCTTGCGTTCTGGGGCGCCGCCGGTACGGTGACCGGATCCAAATACCTGGTGACGACCGGCGAGCGAAAGATCCTCGTCGATTGCGGGCTGTTCCAAGGGTTCAAACATCTTCGGCTGCGAAATCGCTCCCCGCTGCCCATCGCTCCCCGCGAGATCGATGCGGTGGTGTTGACCCACGCCCACCTCGACCACAGCGGATATCTGCCGCTCTTGGTGAACAATCGTTTTTCCGGGAAGGTGTACTGTAGCCACGCCACGCGCGATCTCTGCGGGATTTTGCTGCCGGACTGCGGTTACCTGCAGGAAGAGGAAGCAGCCTTCGCCAACCGGCACGGCTACTCCAAGCACGCGCCGGCGCTGCCGCTGTACACGCGAGAGGACGCGGAGCGGTCGCTCGCCCGGCTGACCCCGGTCGCGTTCGATCGTGTCCTCGACCTGGGCGGCGGATTGACCATGCGGCTCGTCCCCGCGGGGCATATCCTGGGCGCGGCATCCGTCGTCCTCATGCACGCCGGGTCCATCCTGGTGTTCTCCGGGGATCTCGGGCGACCGAACGATCCGATCATGCGCGCTCCCACGACCATTCCGAGAGCGGATTACCTGGTGATCGAATCCACGTACGGCGACCGGCGCCACGACGCGACGGATCCCCAGGCCGAGCTGGCGTCGGTGATCAACCGGACGGTCAAGCGGGACGGCGTGATCGTGATTCCCTCGTTCGCGGTGGGTCGCGCGCAGACCGTCCTGTATTACCTCCACCTGCTCAAGTCCTCGGGGGCGATTCCGGACGTTCCGGTTTTTCTCAACAGCCCGATGGCCGTCGACGCGACCGGTATTTATCGAGAGCACCGCAGCGAGCACCGCCTGACGCCTGGGGAGTGTCAAGCGATGTGCAGCGTCGCGCGCCTCGTCCGCAGTACGGAGGAATCCAAGCAGCTCAATACCAGGCGTGGACCCATGATCCTGATCTCGGCCAGCGGGATGGCCACCGGCGGCCGCGTGGTCCATCATCTCAAAGCCTTTGCTCCCGACCCGAGAAACACGATCCTGTTCGTGGGGTTTCAGGTGCCCGGGACGCGCGGTGCGGCTATCGTCGAGGGCGCCGAATCGGTTAAGATCCACGGGAGTTACGTGCCGATCAAGGCCGAGATCGTCGCTCTGAACAATCTGTCCGCCCACGCGGATTATTTCGAGACGTTGGAGTGGCTCAAGCACATCCAGCCTGCGCCTCGGCAGACGTTTATCACGCACGGCGAGCCGGCCGCGGGGGACGCGCTCCGACATCGGATCGAGGAACACCTGAAGTGGAACTGCCGAGTGCCCGAGCATCTCGAAACGGTGGCGTTGCAGTGAACGAACCGGTTTCGGGCCGCGAGCCGCATCGCCTGCGGCCGCGTCGGCCAATTGCGACGTCCGAGGGTCGGAGCGACCGTGTTCGAATCGAGACGGACGTATGAGGCCCGTCATTGTCCCGTTTCCCGACAACGTTGAGACGGCGACGCCCCTCGCCAAGCGCCTCGACGCGGAGGTGGGGGTGCTGACCATGCGACGTTTTCCGGACGGGGAAACGTACGTGCGGATCGAGACGCCGCTGACTGGACGGGCGACGATCCTCGTCTGCACGCTCTCACGGCCCGACGAGAAGATACTTCCGCTGCTGTTGACCGCGGCGACGGCGAAGGATCTCGGCGCAACCCGGGTGGGCTTGGTCGCGCCCTACCTCGCATACATGCGCCAGGACGCGCGCTTCCAGCCCGGCGAGGGCATCACCTCGGCGTACGTCGCGCGTCTGCTCTCCCAAGCGGTAGACTGGTTGGTCACGATCGATCCGCACTTGCATCGCCACCGGGCGCTCGCCGAGGTGTACTCGATTCCGACTCGGGTCGTACACGCGGCGCCGCTCATCGCCCAGTGGATTCGGCGCCACGTGTCTTCGCCGGTGGTGGTGGGACCGGACGGCGAAAGCGCGCAATGGGCTCAGGCGGTGGCCGACGAAGCCGGCGCCCCGTCCGTCGTCTTGAACAAGATCCGCCGCGGCGATCGGGACGTCGAGGTCTCTTTTCCCGACCCCGAGCGATGGAAAGGGCACACGCCGGTGGTGGTGGACGACCTGATTTCGACGGCTCACACGATGATCGAAACCGTAAGACACGTGAAGCGAGCCGGGTTGCCGGCGCCGATCTGCGTCGCCGTGCACGCCGTCTTCGCCGAGCGCGCGTACGCCGACCTCATAGCGGCGGGGCCGGCGCGGGTGCTGACGTGCAACACGGTTCCCCATGCCTGCAACGGCCTGGATGTGACGGATCTGTTGGCGGAGGGGGTGCGCGAGGTTCAAACACCGGGGTGATCCCAGGGCCGGGTAACGTTCACGCACGGAAGGAGGAGGCCATGACCGTGTTGCGACGACTCAAAGCGTATCTGGACGAGAACAGAGTGGAGTACGAGGTGCTGGTGCACCCGGAGACGTTTCGGGCGCCCGCCACGGCAGAGGCGCTGCACGTGCCCGGAAAAGAAATGGCGAAGGTCGTCGTCCTCCGCGACGGGCCGGATTACGTGATGGCGGTCCTCCCTTCGACGTTCAAGCTCGACCTCCATCGTCTGCGGGAGGTGTTGGGCAGTCCCACCATTCGGCTTGCGAGAGAGGACGAGATAGCCGATCTCTTCCCGGATTGTGAAATCGGAATGATGCCGCCGTTCGGCAATCTCTACGGCCTCGACGTGCTGGTGGACGGGATCTTGACCGAGGATGAGGATGTCGTGTTCCCCGCGGGCACCGCGCGCGAGGCGATCAAGATGCGGTATGACGATTTCGAAGAGTTGGTGGTGCCTCGGGTGGTGGAGTTCAGCGACCGGGAGGTGAAGTACTAACGGGCTGCTGAAAAAATCCATCTGCTGCGTTGTCAGTCGGTCTTGCGTGCTCACGTACGACCCAGTACGCTCCGCGCGCAAGACCTCCCTCCGCCTTGCATCTGGAGCTTTTTGAGCAGCCTGCGGGCATTCCCGAGTGTTCCAGCGTCCCGGTAGATTCTGCCGTTGGAGCCTGTTCAGGAATGGTCAGATGCAAGGCGGAGCGAGCACCGGAGCGCAGCGTACTGGGGTACGTGAGCACCGGACGCGCAGCGACAACGCCGCAGGTGACCATTCATGGACAGGCTCCAGGCGGCGGGTTGATCGGCGCCCACCGCCGGTCTTCAGCAAGCATGGCCGAGAGGGCGTGGTGGGAGATCGGTCGGCTGAAGAGGTAGCCCTGCATGGCGTCGCACCCACGCGCGCGTAGGAACGCCGCCTGTCCCCCTAAACCCTACCGCGCTTAGAAAATCTCCCCTTGCCCCCATAAAACGCTCCTTTTGGGGCATAGCCATTTCCGCCCGTACGGTCCGATACTTATAGCCGGATAAGTGGGGGGGCGGGGGAAATGGCCGAGCACGGCCGAGGAGGCGTCGAACCGGCTATGCAGTGTCAGCGATGCACCGGAGCGATGGGTTTTGAGCGGGCCCTTCCCAGCCACAGCGGGATCGCGCCCTGGAATTGCGAAACGTGGCGCTGCCTGTTGTGCGGAGAGATCATCGACTTTGTCGTGCGTCGCGGCAAGGGCGCGAGTAAACGAGGGGGCTCTTCCGTGTGCGGTGATATGTGGTGAGGAAGGACTCTGCCGGAGCTGAAATCAGGGGTGAGGGGCCGTGTTCTCCGACGGGAAGGGCAGGACGGCACTGGCAAGAATCCTGGACACCAGGGTTGCTCGGTTATGGACGTTCGTTTTCTGGTAGATGTTTTTCAGGTGGCCCTTGACGGTCAACTCGCTGATGAACAGGCGATCGGCGATCTCTTTGTTGGAATCGCCCCGGCAGAGCTGCTTGATCACATCGACCTCCCGCTCCGACAGGTCGAACTTCCCCCGGATCTCCGTCATGTCGATCACCCGGTCCAGGCCGTCGTTGGTCAGAGTCCAGTGCGTTTGAAGGCGCACGGCCCGTCGTTCCACCGCCAACCGGACCGTCTCGACCAACTCGGGGAGATCGTCCTTTGATTTCTGGAGGTAGTCGAACGCGCCTTCCCGTCGAAGCGACTGGACCGCCGTTTGGAACGAAGCCTGCGCGGTGAGCATGATCACGACCGCGTCAGGATCGAGCCGCTTGGCCTCTTTGAGAACCTCCATCCCGTCGAACTTCGGGAGGTGGATGTCGACGATCAGGACGCCGGGAGGGGAGGACGCGTCGTGCAGATAATCCAGGGCTTCTTCCCCGTCCCGGGCGATGTGAACGGGATTGGCGAGGCGCCCTTTTTTGAGGGACCGTTGAATGATCTCGATGTCCCCGGGGTTGTCCTCGACCAGCAAGATGGGAATGGAATCGGTGTTCATCATCGCGAGGCCCACTCGCTCAAAAGGGCGATGGCTCATTATCTGGGATGAGGAGAGCGGGTGTCAAACAGGATACGACGATGAACGGGACGCTGACTTGTAATATTCCCAAACCTCTGATAGCGTAGTCAAATTTCCCCGATGAAGCGCGCCGCCGACCATAGCCCCGATCGCAGCCACGAACGACTGCTGGACGAGCTGACCGCCCTTCGCGCTCGCCTGACTCAGCTCGAACGGTTGGAATCCGAGCACGAGCAGGCCGAAATCAAGTTCCGTGGGCTGTTGGAGGCCGCGCCCGACGCGATTGCCATCGTCGACCGTGACGGGCGCATCGTCCTCGTCAACGCCCAGACGGAGACGCTGTTCGGTTTCAGTCGCGCCGAGCTGGTCGGACGCCCCGTCGAAGTCCTGGTGCCCGAGCGCTTTCGAGACGCGCATATCGGACACCGGGGCGCGTACGGGTCGGCGCCGCGGACCCGGCCGATGGGCGGGGGGTTAGACCTCTTCGGCCGGAGAAAAGACGGGACCGAGGTGCCCATCGAAGTCAGCCTGAGCCCGGTGACCATCGGCGATGATATCCTGACGATCAGCATCCTTCGCGACATCACGGAACGCCGGCGGGTGGCGGAGGAACTCCGCGTCCAGAAGCGCGCCCTGGAGGAGAAGGTCCGCGAGATGGACGATTTCATGCACGTGGTTTCGCATGACTTGAAGGAGCCGCTCCGGGGGATTGAGGCCTTCGCCGGGTTCCTCCTGGAAGACTACGGCCCCTCGCTGGACGCGGACGGAAAGCGATACGTGACCTTCCTCAAGCAGGCCGCCGTTCGGATGAAGGACCTCATTCACGATCTCTTGACCCTGGCCTCGTTATCCCACAAAGGGACGACCTCCCAGACCGTCGACCTCAATCGAATCCTGGCGCAGGTCCAGCGCGATCTGGAATATTCCATCCAACAGAAAGACGCTGAGATCCGCGTCGTCTCGCCCCTCCCCACCGTCGTCTGCGACCCGACCCAGATCGGGGAGGTGTTCAAAAACTTGATTTCAAACGCCGTGAAGTTTACCACCGGGGCGCGCCCCAGGGTCGTGATCGCAAGCCGTGAAGAAGGAGCCGCGCACCTGATCTCGATCGCCGACAACGGGATCGGGATCGATCCCCGGTACACGGAGCGGATCTTCGGGCTGTTTGAACGCCTCCATCCTCAGGAAGAATTCGAGGGGACCGGAGCGGGATTGGCGATCTGCAAAAAGGTGGTGGAGGATGGCGGGGGACGGATCTGGGTGAGTTCGAAGCCCGGGGAAGGGAGCACGTTCTCCTTCACGATTCCGAAACGACCAGCGGACGGTTCAGCCGAGGATGGGCGAACCGTGGGAATCGATACCGGTGGCGAACGAAGGGACGTGCCACGATGACGGACAACCGGCAGCCAGTCACGATCCTCCTGGTCGAAGACAACCTGCAAGATATCGAGATTACCCGCCGGGCCTTTGCCAAGGGGAGTGTGAGGAACGACTTGGTGGTGGTCCGGGATGGTGAGGAGGCTCTCGACTATCTCTATCGTCGAGGCAAATTTCAAGCCCCGGCGACCTCCCCGCGGCCGGGAATGATCCTCCTGGACCTCAACCTCCCGAAGGTCGGCGGATTGGAAGTGTTACAGCAAATCAAGAACGACGACCGACTCAAGACAATACCCGTCATTGTCCTCACCGTGTCACAACGCGAGCAGGACATCGTCCGGAGCTACCATCTCGGAGTCAACACCTACATCCAGAAACCGGTCGAGTTCGACACCTTCATGCGCGTCGTCAATGCCGTGCACGAATACTGGATCCTGATCGCCACGCTGCCGCCGAGTTCCGGGGTGGCGGTTTAGGTTTTTCATGTCCGTGTGGCGACGGCCCTTGCTCGCCACGGCGGCTGACGGTCCCCGTTCTCAAGCCGCCGAAGCCTCGATGATGCGCTGCAGGATCGTGATCTCTTCTCCGCGATACCTGGTGGGCTCGAGAACGGTCCAGCCCAGACGCTCGAACAGACGCCCTCCGCCGCGCGCCGCGACGTACAGCGTCCGGAATTCCTGCCGCTCGGTTTCCTGAATGACCGCGGAGACCAGCTCGCTGGCGACTCCCTGCCGTCGCCGATCGGGCGCGACGTAGAGACCGGAGAGCCACGGGCCGAGGTGCGCGTGGGTCAGGATCGAGGCGGCCTTCAACGCGGCGGTCCCGCACGGGGTCGAGCCATCGAAGGCGACGAGGACGAGGGGCAGTCGATCCCGGTTGGCGCAGACTTCGAACTCGCGAGCCAAGTCGGCGGCCGTTTGATGCCCGTAGTACGCGTTCCACTCGTCATGGAACCAGCGAGCCAGCGTAGGGATGACGTTCGGATGGTCAGCCAGATACCCGATGTGCATGGCTGTCACGACCCTCAAACTTCGTGCGGGATGACGTTAGCGTGCCTGAAGTGAACGGCAAAGTAAAGAGCCGTGGGATTGCCGGGGAGTCCTGCGGAGGTCTCGATTGTGGAGCGAGGGGTGTGGTATGTCTTCCGGGGTAGGAATGAGGAGAATTCGGCGGGAGGACTTTCCATGTCAAGAGTGTTGACGATCCAACACGTCCTGTGTGAGACGCTCGGCACGATCGCCGATGTGTTGAGTGTGCAGGGTCGTGCAATTGATGTGGTCCGGACATTCGACGGCCAACCACTCCCGAATGGTCTTGAACGCGCGGATGGGTTGATCGTCCTGGGCGGACCGATGGGGGTGTACGAGCAGGATCGCCATCCATTCTTGCGCGACGAGATCCGTCTCATCGAGGAGGCGCTACGGGACGAGAAACCGGTGCTGGGGGTTTGTCTGGGCAGTCAGTTGCTCGCGGCGGCGTTGGGCGCCAAGATCACCAAGGGGAAGAGAAAAGAGATCGGCTGGTATCCCGTCCGTCTGACGGAGGCTGGGACGAACGACCCCTTGTGGACCGGACTCGATCCCGCGTTCACGGCGTATCACTGGCACGGCGACGTCTTCGATGGACCTCCCGGCGCGGTTTCTTTGGCCTCGTCCGATCTGACCGCGTGTCAGGCGTTTCGCTACGGCCGTCACGCCTATGGGTTTCTGTTTCACATGGAGACGACGCGGCCGATCATCGAGGATATGGTGGCGACGTTTGCCGATGAGCTTCGAGAGGCGGGTATCGACGGTCGCGCAATCCGTGATCGGGCCGGAGACCATCTGCCCCGGCTTCAAGAACTCGGGCGGGGCGTCTTTGGCCGGTGGGCGAAGCGCGGTGCGCCGTCGGCCGAAACCCGCGGTCCTTGAAGAGGAATCATGCGGGGACCGAAAAGACGATCAACCGATCCGAGAAGGAATCCGAATGCCGTGATCAGTGCTTTCTCCGCGCCGTTCGCGCGCGATTCGCCGCGTCCCACGCCTTCCGCGCCCACTCGCGGAGTTGATCGGAGTCGTCCAGCACCTCGGAGGGCAGTTCGTAATACGGCATCGTGGTGCGCTTGTTCGGATAGGGCTTGAACGGCCCCATGCCCAAGGCTTCATATTCATGCCGATTGGCGTCATCGACCTTCAGATACAGCACGTCGCGCGCGATGAGCGCGAAGAACACGCCCTCCAGGTAAAGCCCGACCCCACCGAACATGCTCCTTGCCGCGACCCGGCCGACGCACGAAAGCTGTTCGACCACGTAGTCTCGGTATTGAGGAGTGACGGCCATTAGGCAGAGAGTGTCATGTGGATGCGGACGACGGGCTTTGCCGAGTCGGGATATTCGCGGACGCCGTCATCTTCGACCCACGAGAAGCGGCATGACGGCAAATACCCCGAGCATCACGTCGTAAACGGTTCCCGACACGGGGTCTCGGCTTGCAAGGTACTCGCTGAGCGATAGGCCACGAAGCCAGAGCACCAGCGTCAACTCCGCGACCAGCAGGAGACCCAGTCCGACGCTACCCATACCCAGTCGGCTCGACGGCGTGGACGGCACGGCGAGCCGCCGAACGATCCACCGCGCCGCGACGATGGTGACCACGAACATGAAGGGCGTCTCCATCAGCTCGGCCGTTCTCGTGCCGAAACGCGGGACGACCCATACTATGCGAACGACTCCAAGCACGAACCCCGCTCCGAATACGAGCGCGAAATAGAGCGTGCTGGCTTTCAGAATCTGCATGGAGGCTGGTTTCTCCCCAGTATGCGAGGTCTCGTCCTCGAAGAGGGCTTCACCGCAAGCCCGATTTTGACGAGCGGTCCGCTGTCTTCGCCGTATGAGCCGTCGATCGTGATCATGGTCGGTCCGATCGCAGTGTGCACTCCGGATTGTAACTCATCGGCGATTTCGGTATTCTGGGGATATCCCGCCATGAGCCACGACACGCCTGCCACGCTGATTGACGCGCTGCAGAACCGCGCGCTCTACGACCACCCGGTCGATCGCTTCGAGGTGGTTGAAACCCACATCTCCTGGGTCCTGCTCACGGGGCCGTATGCGTACAAGATCAAGAAATCGGTCGCCTTGGGTTTCTTGGATTTCTCCACGCTGGAGAAGCGGCGGTTCTTCTGTCGGGAAGAGTTGCGGCTCAATCGACGCTTCGCGCCCGATCTCTATGTCGACGTGGTGGCGATCACGGGCAGCGCGCGGACTCCGATCCTCGGCGGCTCGAGCCCCGCGATCGAGTACGCGGTGAAAATGAAGCAGTTTCCGCACGAGGCGCAACTGGACCGGGTCTTGGCGCGCGGCGCGCTGACGGCCGAACACATCGATGTTCTTGCGCGGGAGATCGCCGAATTTCACGCGCGGGCCCTCATCGCCGGGGAAGGGACGTTGTTCGGCGAACCGGAGCGGATCGCGCCGCCGGTCCGCGAGAACTTCCGGCAACTCCGCGAGCGTCTCGGCGACCCGGACGATCGGTCCCGCATCGATTACCTCGAGGCGTGGACCGAGGCGGCGCACACCGAGCTGCGCGTGGAATTCGAGGCGCGCAAACGAGGAGGCTTCGTCCGCGAATGCCACGGTGACATGCACCTCGCCAACATCGCGTGGCTCGACGGCCGAGCGATGATCTTCGATTGCATCGAGTTCAGCGAGAGCCTGCGCTGGATCGACGTGATGAGCGAGGTGGCGTTCTTGACGATGGACCTCGACGACCGGGGCGCGCTGCACCTCGGCCGCCGCGCGCTGAACGCGTACCTCGAACAGACCGGGGATTATAAGGGGTTGGGGGTGCTGCGGTTCTATCAGGTCTATCGGGCGACGGTGCGGGCCAAGGTTGCATGTATCAGAATGGGCCAGGCGGGAGCGGGCGACCGGGATCGCGAGCGACTTCGGCAGGAATCGCTCGGCTATCTCGATCTGGCCGAACGCTATACTCGGCCGACTCGTCCCGCGTTGATCATCACGCACGGGTTTTCAGGATCGGGCAAGACCACGCTCACCCAGGCGCTGCTCGACGCGTGGAGCGCGGTCCGCGTCCGCAGTGACGCGGAACGTAAGCGCCTCTTCGGGTTGGCGCCCCACGCGCGCACGGCCCAGGATTTGGCGAGCGGGTTGTATCGTCGGGAAGCGGGCGAGCGGACCTACGCGAAATTGGCCGACCTCGCCCACGCCATACTCGGCGCAGGGTACTCGTGCATCGTGGATGCGGCGTTCCTCCATCTGGCCCAGCGTGCGGTGCTGCGGGATGTCGCGGCCGAGCGCGGTGTGCCGTTTGCAATCCTCGACGTTCGAGCTCCGGAGGCGGTGCTGCGTTCGAGGATTCTCGCGCGGGAGCGTGAGGGCCGAGACGCGTCGGACGCCGACCTCGCCGTCCTGGGCCACCAGCTTACGACCGCAGAACCCATCCGCCCCGATGAGGGCGACGAGGTCCTCGCCGTCGAAACCGAGCGGCCTCCCGATCTCCAGCGGCTCATCGGGGCTCTCGATCAGATGACGCGCTAGGAGTCTGTCCGAGTATTCAGGCTCCTGGATCCTTCTGACACGCGCCACGGCTGGTTCGAATGGCCGCGAGCCTGAAGCGGAACAGATCGAGCAGACGGCCGCATCGCTGATCGAGCGTATCGGCCTCGAGCAGGAGATATTTGTCGGCGAAGGAAAGTCTTGAGCCGACGCACAACCGATTGACGAAGGATTCGTCGTCCAGATCGGCCGTCACGTCGCTTTCCGGCAACACGTCTCTGACGAGAACCGGGTGTCGGATGGCGTCGAGGAGCGCCCGTTTCCGTTGTGGGCTGAGGCACCCGACCTCGTCTTCGAACGGATCGATTTCGGCTTCTCCGCAACCTTTCTCGATCCACTCTTCCTTGACCAAAAACCGCGCGAGCCCGTGGAGGTGGACGTGGACCGCGCGCCCGCACGCAAGGTGATGGACGTGGAAGACCTTCGCCACGCACCCGATGGGGAGCGCGTTCCGTTCGTGGGACGGGCGGGCGTCCCTCAGAACCGTTCCGAGGAACCCATCGTCGGAAAACGAATGATCCAGCATGCGGGCATAGAAGGGGCGTGGGACCCGAATCGACGCCTGGGTTTCCGGGAAGAGGAGGAGCGGAGGAAGCGCGAGAACCGGGATGATGTGGGGAACGCTTCGTGCGGTCATCGATGTCTCCGATGCCTCGCAGTATACGGCCCGAAGGCCGGACGATCTATGATCGCCATCAGCACGGTGCTGTGATGGCGATCATGGCAAATCTTCAACTCGCCGAGGCCATTCGCTCGAGGCGACCTTCGTTGACCACCAGGATGCGCTTCTCGAGATCCTTGATCACCCGGTCCTTGCGAAATCCGCTCAAGATGCGGATCGCTGTCTCGTGCGTGGTACCCGCCATTTCGGCGATCTCTTCCCGCGTGAGGGTGATTTCGATCAGTCGACCTTCCGGCGTCATCCGCCCGTACCGCCGCGCCAACCGGATGAGGATGTTCGCCAGCCGTTGCTTGGCATCCATAGCCGTGAACGTGTGGACCGTCTCCTCGGCGTGCTCGAGTTCCCGGGACAAGGATTCGATGATCCTCAGGGCGACCGTCTGGTGCTCCTTGAGAAAGTGGAGAAAATCGTCTTTCTTGACGAAGCACACGACGCAATCGTCCATGGCTTCGGCGGTGACGCTGCGGCGGGTGTGCACGAACAGGTCCTTGGCTGCGAGCAGGCCGCAGGGGCTGGAAATCGCGATGATCTGTCGCTTGCCCGCGGTCGAGGAGCGGCTGATCTTGACCGTTCCTGCACAGAGGATGAAGAGTCCCAAGCTCGGTTCGCCTTCGTAAAAGATCCGCTGGCCTTTCTTGTAGGGGGTCACGACCTTTAACCTGCAAAACGCATCGAGCTGGGATGGGGTGAGATCGCGGAAGACGCTCTGGCCCCGGTGGGGGCAAGTCTTGCAAACGCTTTCTGGGACCGGGACCATGGTGCAATCGTGTGTCGCCGTCACGATAAGCGTGTTGCACTCAAAAGTCAACGGGCATTCACGAGGGGCGTGGTCCATTGATTGCATAGTGGGATGCCCGAAACCGGGACGGTGTCTCGACAGACCCCACGATCTCCCTTACCTCCGTTGAGTACCCACTTCTCAAAACGCTCCGTTTGGGGGGTACCACCATGAATTGATCGGCGCCATAATGAGGCCGCGTCAGGAGGTGACCATGTCCCCTAAAGCGCTGAACGTTCTGATTGTCCATGGGATCGGTGATCATCCCAAAGAATTCGCAGGAGAGTTCGAGCGGCAACTCCGCGCAGGCCTTGAGACCCACCTCGAGACGCTCGCCGGCCGCTACGCGCTGTCCGCTCCGCCGCCGTCAGGCGCGTTGAACCTCATTCCGGGTCGTTGGGCGCCCGTGACGGAAGGCATTCAGAAGGAAATCGAGCAGCGGATCTATCATGGCCCGGTGGATTTCCTCCGGTGGTTCGGGATGCGGTTCATGGGCGACGTGGTGGCGTACCAGGGCGGGGCCGTGTACGGCGAGATCCATCGTGCCCTGGCGGCCAACCTCCTGGCTCGGGTCCAACCCGAGAGCGGGCATTTGACGATCATCGCCCACAGCCTTGGCGCTGTGATCGCGTCCGACTTCATCTACGACCACACCGGGAAGATCGGCCGGAAGTTTGCCGACAGTTTCGGCGTCCCGCTCTCGAATTTCTTCACGCTCGGGTCTCCGTTGGCGCTCTACGCGATGCAGTCGGCGCACGACGGAGCGTTCGACGCTGGCGAACTGCTCGACCGGTTCGATCGGCCGGTGCGGGTCGAGTCCGAAGACGGAGTGTGGCTGAACCTGTTTGCAGAGGCCGATATCATCGGCTACCCCATTCGGCCGATCAATCGATTCTATGCCGAGGCGGTCACGGCGGACGTGCGCGTGGATGTGGGCGATTTCTGGAGCCGCATGAGCCCGCTGAGTCACGGACGGTACTGGACGGACCCGCGCGTGAACCGCATCATCGCCGAAAAGCTGGCGATCGACGTCGCCGGGATCCACATGGGTCTGGAGGGAGCGGCCCGCCGTCAGGCGATCGACGACTACTTAAAACAATTGGTACCGTCTGATTCCCGTCCGACGACGAAGAAGAAGGACCGCAGCACCCAGGTGATGAACCGGCTGGCGCGATTTGCCGTGTGGTAGGGGAGGTACCCAGGGGCAACGGGGGATTTTGTGAGTGGGTTGGTCCCAGTTCCAGGAGGAGATCCATGATACAAGGGCAGACAGATGAGCGGTCGGTGCGGTGCGGCATCGTCCTTGCCGGCGGACACGGCCGGCGTCTTCGATCGCTCATTACCCGGTTACGTGGCGCGACGCTTCCCAAGCAGTACGTCAACTTTATCGGGAGGCGCTCGATGTTGGAGCACACCTTCGATCGCGTCGAGCGGCTGATCCCCGCCGAGCGGGTCTTCACGATCGCGAGCCGCGATCACCTCGACTATCCAGAGGCGGTACGCCAACTGGCGAATCGGCCGACCGGGACGGTGATCGTGCAGCCCGAAAACAAGGAAACCGGGCCGGGTCTGTTCCTTCCACTCGTGCACCTCCACGCCCGGTATCCCGACGCCGTGGTGGCGGTGTTTCCTTCGGATCATTTCATCGTCGAGGAAGGGCTGTTCATGGGCCACGTCGACCTCGCCTGCCGCGTTGCTGAGAGGGACCCCTCCCGCGTGGTGATCTTGGGCGTCGAACCCGATGGGATGGAGGCCGAGTACGGGTACATCATCCCGGGCCACGATGTCGAAATGCCCAGGGGGGTTCGCCGGGTGGCGCGATTCGTCGAGAAGCCCGCGCAGAAGGCGGTCGAGGACTTGGTGCAACGGGGCGGATTGTGGAACACGATGGTCATGGCTTTTCGGACCTCCACGTTGCTGACGATGGCGCGTCGGATCGCGCCCGCGTTTTCTGACGCGTTTCAGCGGATTGGAGACGCGGTCGGAACCACCAGGGAGCGCGACGTGGTGGAGCGGGCATATGCCGACATGGCGCCCATGAACTTCTCTCGCGACCTGCTGGAGGCGTTGCCCCGCCAGCCGCGCTCGCCCCTGACGGTGCTTCCGGTTCGAGGGGTGTTCTGGAGCGACTGGGGGTCGGAGGAGCGCATCGCAAGCGTGCTGCGACACACGGGATACGCAGATCGGTTCATCGGAGGTCGGTCCCAGGCGCCGACGGAGGAGGCGCCGATCTGCGCCGGCGCGGCGTAATGGCGTCCTCGGCGCCCGACACCGCGCGTGGCCGGTCGGAACCGCTTCGGAAACCGGGCGGACGACCGGGAGGGATGATTGGGATGTCCGGTTCCGAATGGAGGCCAGGGAGGGCGTCCGTCGGGAACGGTCGTTATGGCATTCCGCGATTCCCTACGCGGAGGTAAAGCGGTGACCGGTCTCAGCCCCAAACGTTGCGAGAAAACGCTCCGTTTGGGGGATACCGTTTGCAGTGGGGCTCCTTCAGAATACAGGCGCTGGATCGTCGTGAAGTCATCGCGGGACGGGAAACGGAGGTGAATACCATGCGGTGTCTGCGATGCGGAGGGCTGATGAGCTGCGATTGGTTTACGGGAGGCGTGGGGACGGACATCCCCGGGGCAAGCGAAACGTGGCGCTGCGTGAACTGCGGCGAAATCATCGACGAGGTGATTCTCCACAACCGGTGGAAGACGCGGAGCGCCGAACGGTATGCCGAGCCGGCGACGGCCGGTTCGCGCGGGTAACTCTCTACCAGGAGGGTCGTTGATGCGGAGGTGGCGGCTGGTTTGGGTCACAGGGTGGGTGGTTGTCGTGGTCGCGGCGTCCTCTTGGAGTCTCGCGCAGGACGGCGATGAGAACGTCGGAACGATCACGGTCGAGATACGGAACTCGGCCTTCAAGTACCAGGCGCGGGTTTTGAGAGTCGACCAGGAGGTTGCCATCGTGCTACGCAACCTGGATGCCATCCAACATGGGTTGACGTCACCCGCGTTCGCGGATAGCGAGGTGCGGGTGGAGGCGGACAACGTCACCACCTATGGCAGGGGGATCAAGGGCCTGTACCTGAACCCCGGAGAGGAAGTGCGGATTCACTTTACCCCCACGCATCCGGGGAAATTGACGTTCCGGTGCGACCTGCACCCCGGTATGAAGGGAGAACTACTCTTTCTGTCGGTGGGGGCGACGTAAATCCCCAAGGAGGGGAGAGTTCTTTACCCTAAGCAGGGTGCTGAAAAGCTCGGTTAAGCATGCAGGCTGCTAGCGGCGCGAGGGCGTGTAGGCGGTCTTGAACCGTTGTTCCATGCGGTCGACCCGCTCGAGTGCCTCGAGGCGTTCTTGGCACGGGATGCAAAGCCGCGCGAATGGTTCCACCTCCAGTCGTTCGAGCGGGATCTCGGTCCGGCACTGTTCGCAGGCGCCGTAGGTATCCGCCTCCAACCGGCGGAAGGCGTCGGCGATTTCCTTGTATCGTTTATACCGAAGTTGGAGCACGGTGAGATCCACATCGTCTTCGAGATCCATGGCGGCCCAGTCCTCCACGTCCATCGCGGCGTCGATCTTGCGCAGCGATACCTCGTTCAGACGTTGGCCCATCTGAGCTTCGATGTCTTGGACCGCCCGCTCCCGCATTCCACGGAGCATGGTGCGGAGGCTATCGTGTCGCCGTCTGTCGATTTTCGCGCTCATGGTCCGCTCCGTGTTTTCGTCGTGCAGTCCTTATGACTTTCTGGCCGGAATCACCGTGCTCGCTTGTGGGCCCTGTTCGCCCTCTTCCTCCACGAATCGAACTTCCGTTCCGACGTTCAGGTGGTCGAATCCGCCGTTCAACACGCTGTGGCTGTGAAAATAGATCTCCCGGCCGTCCGACGTCTCGAGAAATCCGTACCCGTCGGTGGCGAACAGCTTGGTCACGCGTGCGAGGGGAGATTCTTCGTGGATCTTCACGTCGCCGCGTTGGCGACGCTGATGGTCCTGCAGCCGGCGTCGGGCGGCGTCGAACGCGTCCCGGATCGCCACGTAGAGGTCTTCGTGCGGTTCCCGTTTGATGACCAGTTCGCTTCCCGGGACGGTCAAGTCGATCCGCACGTTGTACGACACGCCCTGCTGCTGGTGCCGATGCGGGACTTCGACCACGACGCGGCAGCCGATGATGCCCTCGCTCACCGTCTCGAGTTTGGCGGCCTTCTCTTGGATGAGCCCTCGTCCCGCGTCGGACAGCGACATGTTCCGAACGGTGATCTGCAGCGGAAGCTTCATCGTGGTTCCCCTCGCCCTGGTTCGTTCGTCACGCCACCCGGACCTCGATGCTCTTCGGCCGAGCCTTCTCGGACTTTGGAATGTGGACGCTGAGGATCCCTTGTTGGAATTCAGCGGTCACCTTTCCGGCGTCGGCGTTCTCGGGCAAGGTGAAATTCCGAGCAAAACTCCCATACGCCCGCTCCACGCGGTGATATTTCTTGCCCTTCTCTTCCTTTTCAAACGTTCGCTCACCCGTGATGGTCAGCACCTCGTCCTGGACCGCGACTTTTACGTCCTCTTTCTTGACCTCGGGCAACTCGGCTTTGATGCGATACTCTTTCTCGTCTTCCATGATATCGACGAGCGGCGCCCACTCCACGAGCCGGATCGCTTCCTGGCGTTCCCCCTCTTTTCGAAGCGGAGCGCGTCCAAACATCGTGGACAATCGGTTTTGCAATTCGTCCAAGTCCTTGAACGGATCCCAACGTGTTGTGACGGCGTTCATGGTCTCCCTCCGGTGAGATAGTGGCGGATCATTTCCGGTCACCGTTAGAGTACCAACCGGGCCGCAGCGAATCCAGCCCTGGACAGAAGTACCTCGAGGGAAAAAAAGAGGGGGGTGGCCTCATCCGAACGAGTAAGGAGCTCGCCTCGGCCGGCGAAGTTGCCGCCGTGTCGAGCGGGGGCCCGGACCGAGTACGGCCGAAGAGGAGTCGGGCGCGGTGGTGGCGTGATCGTCGCCCTTTTTACCGGTCGGATAACGGGTGTTCCCGTTCCTCGCTCGTGATGAATGCCTCGTCCGGGGGATGGACCTTCCGCGAGCCATTCGATAGGCTGGTTCCAACGGTACGAACAGGACGCGTCGCGCGATGGCTGAACGGTGGTACGGACTGAATGTGGACGAGGCATTGGGCCGGCTGAACACGTCCCGCCTGGGGCTCGGCTCGGCTGAGGCCGAACGCCGCCTCGCGCACCACGGCCTCAACGTGCTCAAGGATGAAGAGCATAAGGGTATCCGGCCCTTGGTGGTCAGACAGGTTTCCGACATCATGACCGTGATCCTTGCGGCGGCGGCCGCTATCGCGTGGGTGACCGGCGATGCGACGGATGCCGTGATGATCGCGGTCATCGTGGTCATGAACGCCTCGCTCGGATTCAGCCAGGAGTACCGGGCCGAGCGCGCGCTGGCCGCCCTCCGGAAGCTGGAACACCCACAGGTCACGGTCCGTCGCGACGGCGAGGCGGTGCGCGTTCCCTCCTCGAACGTGGTGCCGGGAGACATCGTCGTGCTGGCCGCCGGGGATCGTGTCCCGGCCGACGGAAGGCTGATCGAGGCGGTACGCGTGCAGATCGACGAGTCGTCGCTGACCGGTGAGTCGATTCCGGTCACCAAGCACGTCGGCGCTTTGCACGCAGCCGACGTGCCGTTGGGGGATCGAGTCAACCTGGTGTTCATGGGCACGACGGTCCTGACCGGCCGCGCGCGGGCCGTCGTGACGGAAACCGGGATGCGGGCGGAACTGGGCCGGATCGCGCGCCTGTTGCAGACGGTCGAGGTGTCCAAGACGCCGCTCCAGCGCCGCTTGGCGCAGCTCGGCACGTGGCTCGCGGTCGCCGTCGTGGCGGCGACCGCCGTGCTCTTCGTGACGGGTGTGTTGCGTGGCGAGCCCCTGCAATTGATGCTGCTCACCTCGGTCAGCCTTGCGGTGGCCGTCATCCCCGAGGGACTCCCGGCCCTGGTCACGATCGTGTTGGCCCTCGGCGCACAGCGCATGGCGCGGCGTCACGCTTTGATCCGAAAGCTGCCGGCGGTGGAAACGCTGGGGTGCGTGACCATCATCTGTTCGGACAAGACCGGGACCCTGACCCAGAACGTCATGTCGGTGGGGTTGGTGACCGTGGGAGAGCGCGTCTTTGACGTGACCGGGAACGGGTACCGACCCGAAGGGCGTTTCACGGACCGAGGGCGCGAGATCGATCTTCACGCGGAGGAAGGCTTGGTCCAGGTCTTGCGCGCCGCCGTGTTGTGCAGCGACGCGCGTTTGCAGCACGAGGAGGCCGGCTGGGCGATTCTGGGCGATCCGACGGAGGGCGCGTTGTTGGTGGCGGCCGCCAAAGCCGGTCTCTGGAAGGAGACGGTGGATGCGGAGTATCCGCGCGAGGCCGAGATCCCGTTCGACTCGGATCGTAAGCTGATGACGACGATGCACCGAGACCGTCGAGGACGCGTCTGGGTCTTCACCAAAGGAAGTATCGAGGAAGTCCTCCGTCGCTCGCGGTCTGTGACGGATGGTCGGACGGTCGAACCCCTCACGCGGTCCCGCCGCGATCGGCTGATGCGCATCAACCACGACCTCGCCTCGGACGGCGTGCGCGTCTTAGCGTGCGCCATGCGGCATCTCGACGGCATTCCTCCCTCCGAGGATCTCGCGAAGGCGGAGGACGACTTGATCTTTCTCGGCGTGTTCGGGATGATGGATCCTCCGCGACCGGAGGCCCGGGCGGCCGTCGCCCGGTGCCGGGGGGCCGGGATCCGTCCGGTGATGATTACCGGAGACCATCGCGTCACGGCGGAAGCCATCGCCGTGAACCTCGGGATCAAGGGGCCGGCCGATCGCGTCCTGACGGGGACGGATCTCGATGCGCTGTCGGAGACCGAGATCGAAGCGCTTGCGCCGAGCGTGTCGGTCTACGCTCGGGTGTCGCCGGAGCACAAGGTCAAGATCGTTCGCGCGCTCAAGCGGCGCGGGGAGATCGTCGCCATGACCGGGGACGGGGTGAACGACGCGCCCGCCTTGAGGATCGCGGATATCGGCGTGGCGATGGGCAGAGACGGAACCGACGTCGCGCGCGAAGCGTCCGATATGGTGCTGTTGGACGATCACTTCGCCACGATCGTCGCGGCGGTCGAAGAAGGCCGGGTGATCTACGACAATATCCGGAAGTTCACCCGATACATCCTGTCGACCAATACCGGGGAACTCCTCACCGTCTTGTTCGCGATGCTGCTCGGCCTGCCGTTGCCTCTGCTGCCGATACAGATCCTGTGGCTCAATCTGGTTTCGGACGGCTTGCCTGCTCTGGCGCTCGGCGTCGAGCCGCCGGAGCGGGCGATCATGGCGCGTCCGCCGCGCCCTCCCCAGGAGAGCCTCTTCGTCGGCGGGATGGGCAGCCACATTCTGTGGACGGGGGCGTTGATGGCCGCGGGCACCGTTGCGGTCTTCGCGTGGGCTCACCGGACCCATGATCTCGCCCACGGACGAACGATGGCATTTCTGACGTTGACGGTACTCCAAATGGGGCACGTCCTCGCGATCCGATCCGAGCGGGACGCCTTGTGGACGATCGGGCCGTTCTCCAACCGCCGACTCATGGGCGCCATCCTGCTGACCGTCGGCCTGCAGCTGACCCTGACCTACAGCTCTGCCCTGCAGCCGGTCTTTCATACCACCGGTCTCACCGGTCCCGAGCTGGCCGTCAGCCTGGCCGCGGCCGCGGCGGTGTACATCCTCGTTGAAATAGAGAAGTGGTGGCGTTATCGGAGGGGCGGCGCGTCCCTCGGTCCGGCGAAATAAAGGAGGCCACGATATGGCGGTGAAGCGTCTGGTGCACGCGTCCGATTTTTCGGCGTATTCCAGGGAGGCGCTGGAGTATGCGGTTGAGTTCGCGCTTACGCTTGGCGCGGAACTGTATTTGCTCCACGTATTCGAACGGCCGTTTTTCTCAGAGCCGGGGGTTTCGCACAGCCTCCAGATCCGGCACGGCGTGGATCAGTGGATCAGGGAGGTGAAAGCCGAGGAGTCCAAGAAGCTCGACGCGCTTGCCGAGGAAGTACGCGGCCGGGGCGTCACAGTGCATCCGCTCTTGAAGGAGGGAATCCCCTTCGTTGAAATTCTGAAGACCGCGGAGGAGATCCCGGCCGATCTGCTGGTCCTGGGCACCCACGGCCGAACCGGCCTGGCGCACGTCGTGATCGGGAGCGTGGCTCAGCGCGTGGTCCAGAAAGCGAAATGCCCGGTGTTGACCGTGCGGCCGGCGGGCTTCAGCGGCGCCAAGACCGGCTGACTCGGGCCGGAATGACCGCTGTGGAGGAGAGGAGCACGAGGCGAAACCTGGGAAAGGAGTCACCATGGCACAGGCACCTGCGCAGGACCCGACGTTCGCACGCATTCTGGTTCCCACGGATTTTTCCCCCTGCTCCCAGGACGCGATGCGGTACGCCGTGATGATGGCGAAACGGTTCGGCGCGTCGATCAGCGCGCTGCACGTCATCGAGACGATGAGCTACGCGATGACCGAATCCCTCCAGTGGGTGGACCTCTACGCGCACGTCAGGACGCTGGTCGAGCCGATGATGGACGAATTGGTGCGCGACCTGCGAGAGAAGAACCTCACCGCGGTCGGCGTGGTGATCCAGGGCGTGGCGTATGACGAAATCATCAAGAAGGCCAAGGAGGGGTCGACCGACCTGATCGTCATGGGCACCCACGGCCGGCGGGGCGTGCGCCATCTGTTGCTGGGGAGCGTGGCCGAGCGCGTCGTGCGGGCATCTCCGTGTCCGGTCTTGACGGTGCGTGGCGACTAGAGCGGTCGGCCCCTTCACAAGAGAGGATCCTATGAGCGGAATCGAGATCAAGACGATCATGGCCCCCACCGATTTTTCGGAGTGCTCCCTCGAGGCGATGCGGTACGCGATCGAGCTTGCCGAGGCCTTTTCCGCCCGGGTCATCTTCCTCCACGTCATGGAACAGCCCGGTTACGAACCCGAATTGTCGCTGACGCCGATGGGCATCCGGCCCGAGGTGACGCGCATGGTCGCCGAGATGATGCAGGACCACGTCGCCCGGGTCAGGGCTCAGGGCATCGAGGTCGAGTGGCACCTCGAAATCGGAACGCCGTTCGCCGAGATTCGGGGAGCCGCCGAACGGCACCACGCGGATCTGGTCGTCATGGGAACCCACGGCCGAACCGGTCTGGCCCACGTCCTGTTGGGCAGCGTGGCCGAGCGGGTGGTGCAACATGCGCCGTGCCCGGTGTTGACGATCAAGGCCGGAGCGTGCGCGTCGGCGGTGAAGGCTCCGGTTCCGGCCGGTGTGCCCGCCGCGACCCAGCCGGCGCAGGTTTCCGCAAGCAGGCGGCCGGAGGTTTGCCACGTCTGCGGACAGCCCGCGGGAGCGATCATCTGCGAGGCGTGTAAGGCCAAGATCCAAGCCGAAGCGTTTGCGAAAAAGGCGCGAGTCGAACGCGAGGGTCGGTGAGCCGGTAACCCCCGCCGTCGGGCGTCGTCCGGATGCTCGGGAAAACCCTCCTTTCGGGGGGTATCATTCTCCGTCCCCTTACCCCAAAATGACGATGGTCTTCTCATCGGTTTAGGGGGGGCTGTGACGAGTAACGCACACGTGGAATTCGGCACCGAGGGTGACGGATGCTCATTGGCAGGGAGGTTGAGTATGAGCGAATCGCCGTGCATGGTCGGCATGACCGGGGAAGATCTTTCCGGGGACACCGAGTCCCCGGCGGTGCAGTCCAATCAGGGGAGCCGGACGTGCATCGAGCGCGCTGATCCGCTCAGCGCGTTGCAACGGGTGGCCGCGGTCGTCAGCCGGGCGCCGGCGGTGTCCCGCGCCCTGAACGCCGTGCTCGACCGCCTGCTTGCGCTGGCGAATGCCGACATCGGCGCCATCCATCTTGTGGACGACGCGTCGGGCGAACTCTGTTTGGCGGCGAGCCGCGGGTTGTCCGAAGCCTTCCGGGTCCACGAGTGCCGCATTCCGGTCGGCGTGTGTCTCTGCGGGCTCGCGGTGACGATGGACGAACCGTTGGTGGTGGACGACCTGCTGACGGATCCCCGCCTGAGCCGGACCGCGTGTCGGGAAGAGTGCGTCGGGTCGTGGGTCGGGGTGCCCCTTCGCACCCAAGATCGGACGCTGGGGCTCCTGACCTTGTATTCCGGGGAGCTCGGCGCGTTTCGGACGATGGACCGCCGCCTGTTGACGACCATCGGCGATCATCTGGGTATGGCCGTCGAGAGCGCGCGCTGGTACGCGGCGATGCGGGAGTCGGCGGTGGCCGAAGAGCGGGCCTCGATCGCCGCGGAACTCCACGATGGGATTGCCCAATCCTTGGCGTATTTGAACGTGCAGACGGCGCGCGTTCAAGAGCTCCTCGAACGCGGCGAGACCACGGGCGTGAGGCAAGAACTCGCGGCGGTCCGCGACGTCGTCCGGGACACGTACCAAGACGTCCGGCGGCTCCTCGTCGATTTTCGCAGCGCTCCCAAGGAAGGCGAGGAATTCGCGTCGTCGCTGCGGGCGCATCTGGAGACGTTCGGGCTGAGGAACGCCATTCGCACCGAATTGATCGGCGAGGAGGTCTTGCGGGACTTGTCTCTCCTCCAACAGGCGGAGGTCTTTCGGATGATTCAAGAATCGTTGGCCAACGTGGGTAAACACGCGCAGGCATCCCAAGTCAGAGTCACCTGCGATCGAACGGAGACGATGTGGAATGTCCGGGTCGAGGACAACGGGCGGGGGGGCGACGTGACCCGTTTCGACGATCCGACCGGGACGCACCTGGGGCTGACGCTCCTTCGCGAGCGGGCGGCGAGGTTGGAAGGCACCGTCCAGTTGACGTCGGTTCCTGGAAGCGGAACCACGGTCGTGATCGGAATTCCCCGCGGCCGCGATGATGAAAGGGGTGGGCTATGACGCGTCGATCCGTGGCGGACGGCGTTTCCGTGTTGGTCGTCGACGACCACACGCTGTTCCGGAAAGGGCTGGTCAACCTGCTTGAGGACCGAGGGCTGAAGGTCGTCGGCGAAGCCACCGACGGGCGCGCGGGGATCGAAGAAGCGCTGCGGCTTGTCCCCGATGTCGTGCTCATGGACGTGAACATGCCCGGATGCAACGGGATCGAGGCGACCCGCGCGGTCCGCGAGCGGCTCCCCGACGCGAAAATTCTCATGCTGACGGTGTCGGATGAGGACGATAACCTGTTCAATGCCGTCAAGGCGGGTGCACGGGGCTATCTGTTGAAGAACGTCGATCCCGATGAATTGGTCGGAGCCATCGAGCGGGTGATGAACGGGGAGGCGGTGATTCCGCATCAGATGGCCGCGAAGTTTCTCTCGGAATTCGCATCGATGGCCAAAGGGCGGGTCTCCCCTTCGGCGGGCCCTTCCCACCTGTTGACCGCGCGCGAAGAGGAGATTCTGCGGGAGTTGGCGAACGGCTCGAGCAACAAGGAGATCGCGAGCGCGTTGGCGATCTCGGAACATACCGTGAAAATCCATCTCAAAAACATCCTCAAAAAACTTCACATGAACAATCGCACCCAGGCCGCGATTTATGCGCAACGCCACGGACTCGTTTCGGTGACGCCGACGAGCGAGGTGCACCGATAATCCGGCGGGCCGGCGGGCGATGAGGAGGATCGGAGTCCTGACCAGCGGAGGCGACGCTCCGGGGATGAACGCCGCGATCCGGGCCGTCACGCGGACCGCGATCGCGGCCGGATTCGAGGTGTTCGGAATCCGTCGCGGGTACGCGGGACTCATCGCGGGTGATCTGGTCCCATTGGACGCGCGAGCCGTCGGCGGCATCATCGAGCGCGGCGGAACCATTCTCGGGAGCGCGCGTTGTCCGGAATTCCTGACCGAGGAAGGACGGCGCGCCGCCGTGACCGCCGTCGAAGCCAAGCGCCTCGATGCGCTCGTGGTTGTTGGTGGAAACGGGTCGCAGGCCGGGGCGTACGCCCTCTCGAGGCTCGGCGTCAACGTCGTGGGAGTCGCCTCCACGATCGATAACGACTTGACCGGCAGTGAGATCACGATCGGGGTGGACACCGCGCTGAACATCGCGCTGGAAGCGATCGATCGGCTCAAGACGACGGCGGCCTCGCACCACCGGGCGTTCCTGGTGGAGGTCATGGGACGTCACTGCGGGTACCTTGCCCTGATGGCGGGGATCGCGGGGGGCGCCGAGGTCGTCGCCATTCCGGAACAGCCCTGCGAGCCGGAAGCGATCGCTCAAGAGCTCAAAGCCGCCTACGAGCGCGGCAAATCGCACGCGATCGGCGTGGTGGCCGAGGGCGCGAAGTACCGCGCCGCGGATATCGCGGCGTACGTTCGCGATCATCATGAACGGATCGGGTTCGATCTGCGCGTCACGGCGTTGGGACACGTCCAACGCGGCGGCGCGCCCGGCGCGTTCGACCGCCTGCTGGCGACGCGGCTGGGCGCCGGGGCGGTGGACGCGCTGGTCCGCGGCCAGACCGGCGCGCTGGTCGGCCTGCTCCGCGGCGAGGTCGCGACGACGCCCCTGGCCGACGTGGCGGGCGTGATCAAGCCGCTCGACCTGCGGCTGATGGACTTGGCGCGGGTGTTGGCCCGCTGATCGTGCAGGCGTGGGCAGAGGAGGAGAGAGGTGATGGAGTTCGCGACGATTCCGCCCGGTGAGCGGGTGGTGGTCAGGTGGCTCGAGGGGGTGCGGTTCGAGGCCGTGGTGGGCGACCACCGCCTCCTGCTCGATCAACCCGTTGAAGAGGGCGGCACCGACGAAGGCGTCACCCCGCTCCAGTGCCTGGCCATTTCCCTGGGAAGCTGCGTGGCCTATTTCGTCGTCCGGTTCTGCGCCCGCCACCATCTGAGGCCCGGGGGGCTGTCCGTCACCGTGGGCTGGGAGTACGCCGAGCGTCCCCACCGCATCGGCGAGTTGAGGGTGGCGATCGACTATCGCGGCGAGTTGGCCCCGGCCATGCGAGACCGCCTCCTTCAGGTCGCCGAGGGCTGTACCGTCCATCACACGCTCACGCATCCGCCTCACATCCGGGTCGCGCTGACGACGTCGGAATCCGCGGTCACCGAAACGGACCGCCAACGGGAGGAGGATCATGAACCAATTGTTTGAAGTCCAGTTGACCGGTGGTGACGCCTTCTACATCCTCGCCCCCAACCGCTACCGCGCCAACGAGCTGCTGGGCGGGTACCTGGAGTCCAATCGTCTCTCGCACTACCTGAATGAGGGCCAGTACACGGTTCACCAGGTCGATCTTGGGGAGGAGCGCGTTCTCGCGCGGGGAACGAAGTGCCGCGAGTGCGAGACCTGAACTCCTCCGCCCGTTCGTTCATGGCCTGGGGCGGTCGCCCCGTCCTCGTGGCCTGACTCATTCTTTCGAGTAGGTTCTTCCTCCTCCTTTTTTCCTTTCAAAATACTTCCTCCTGAGAATAGACCGTCCCCCCGCGATCCGGTACGGTGGAGAGCATCATTGCGGGATCGTGCAATGCTCAAACGAAAAGTGTTGGTGATCGGGAGCGCCACGTTGTTCGGTCACGGGGTGGGCGGGTTGTTGGACTCGAGAAGGACCGGTCTGGACATCGAGCAGGTTCCAACGGTTGAGACCGCCCTCGAAACCGCGCCACGGTTTCGGCCCGACGTGGTGGTGTTCTGCGTGGAGCGCGACGATCTGCGTGATGAGGAGGCGCTGAAACGGCTACGGCTGATGGATGCCTGCCCCGCCCGCATCGTCCGATGTACGTTGGACGCCAACCATCTGACCGTCTACGACACGACGCGTATCAAGGACGCCACGGTGGAGGATCTGATCGACGCGGTGCTGCGGGGTGGTTCCGACGATCAGGCGATGAATGGTCGAGAGGGTTTACGGGGGGGACGCCAATGAACAGAAGAGCGAAGAAAGCAACGACGAGGTGGGGGTGGTGGCCGGCCGCCGCGATCGCAGGCGCGTGGTTGGCTGCGAGCGGTCCTGGCGTCGCATGGGCCGCCGAAGACCATGGCGGTCACGGGTCTGGAGCCGAAACGACCCTGGCGGCGGAGTCGCAGGCTTTGCCCGCTTGGCAGCAGAAGTTCAAGGAACAGCTTGAGCGGGAAGATGTGGCCGAGGGGCACGAAGGCCACCGGGATCAGGTGGAAGCGGCGATGAAGACCCTGATGGACGAAATCGCCCAGGGGACCGATCAGCACGGGGCCCACACCGCTCAGGGGCCCTACAGCGACGCGGCCATGGCCCAGCAGATGGACAAGAGTTACTTCCTGGGTCCGGCGACGGCAGCCGAGACGGTGACGGCCGGCGGGCACTGTCCCAAGAATGTGCCCGTCAAGGACTACGATGTCTCGGCGGTCAATGTGGAGATCACGCTGAATCAGTGGCTTGATTACCATCCCGGCTACATGTACGTCCTGACCGAAAATATCCAGAAGGTTCGGGATGAAGAGAAGGCGAACAAGGAAGCCCGTAAGGCACCGGGATATCACCCGGGTGCCGTGAGCACTGGTCTCCAGACCGACATGATCCAACCCATCGTGATCCGGGGCAACCAGGGCGATTGCGTGCGGATTACCCTCAGGAACCAATTGGCCGAAGACGAAGATGCCGGGATCCATATCCATGGTTCCAGTATGATCATCAGCTCGACCGGACAGGCGGCCACGGCGTCGAACCCCGATTCAACGGTCAAGTCCGGCAAGAGCCAGACGTTCGAATGGTACATCCGGCCCAATGAGCAGGAAGGCTCCCATATGCTCCACAGCCATGTCGGCCGGGAGCAAGCGAGTCTGGGCATGATCGGGGCCTTCATCGTCGAACCGATGGGTTCGCGGTACCTCGATCCGATCTCGGGAAAGGAATCCAAGAGCGGTTGGCAGATGATGATCGAGGATCCCAACGCGCCCGATTTTCGGGAGTATGCGATCTTCTATCACGAGATCGGGGACGAATCCTTCCGGCCCTTGAACCGTCAGGGGGATACGATCCCGCAACGGGACCCGAACACCGACGCGTACCGGCCAGCTGCCCGAGCGTTGAATTATCGCAGCGAGCCGTTCGGCATCAACAACCTGGCGCTGCAAGAGAAATATTTCCACTTTGAAGACGAGTCGATGGCGTACAGCGCGTACACCTTCGGCGACGTTCCGACCCCGATCCCGAGAGGCTATCTGGGCGATCCGAACAAGTGGCGGTTGATCCACGGCGGAGGCGAGGTGTTTCACTCCCACCATCCCCACGGCGGTTCGATCCGCTGGCTACGTCAACCCAAGGCCGATGGCAAGGGCGATTTTCTCATGACCGCCGCGGGGAACGGACCGGTGAAGTTTCCTGAGATCCGGACCACCTCGGACCGTGTGGACGTTGAGGTGATCGGTCCGTCGGAAGTGCTCGACCTGCAAACCGAGTGCGGGTGGGGACTCTGCCAACAGGTCGCGTCCGAATACCTCTTCCACTGCCACGTGGCGCATCACTATGTCGCCGGCATGTGGTCGTACGGGCGGGGTTACAACACGCTGCAGACCGGCAATTATCCGTTTGGCAGCACCGATGTCATGCCGCCGCTGCAGGAGTTGCCGGATCGCAAAGGGCGGATGAAGCCGGCGGTGACTTCCGACCAGTTGGTTGGCAAGACCATGGATTGGTACGACAAGAAATGGAACATCACGGCGGACAAGACCGACTTCTCCAAGCCGATCCCGGATGTGTCGATCAAGGATTGGGTCAAGATGATGCTCCCGCCGGCCGGACAGCCCGGCGACACCGCGGATGAGAAAGGCCAGATCGAGGCCTACGACGCGACCGTGTTCGATTGGACCTGGGATGGCAACAAGGCCATGGGTGAGCCCGAAGCCACCCAGACGTTCGACAACCCGAAATACAAATCGCCGATACCAGGGAAACGGCCGCCGATCCTGTTTGACCCCAAGACCGGAAAGCTGGCCCATCCGTTCTTGAGGCCGCATTTCGGCAAACGGAACCCCTTTGGTCGTCATCACGGGCCGGCACCGTGGTTGGAGCCGATCCACATGGATAAGAACACCGGCTCGCTCGCAACCGAGCCGGGCGGTCTCGGCGTAGCCGGTGGCGAAACGAACCAGCCGGCTCGTCCCGGTGAGCAGGGGAAATGGAGTCTGTGCCCGGCCAGTGCGAATCGGAAGCAGTACACGATCCACTTTATTGAAACGCCGATCACGATGAACAACGCGGTCGGCAAAGAGAAGGCGGTAGTGGATCAGCACGGGACGATCTACGTGCTCCATGAGGAGGAGGCTGCGGTTCGAGCCAACTCCGATCTGGCCCGTCCGCTGGTCTACCGTTCCAATGTCTATGACTGCGTGGATGTGATCCTGAAGAGCGAGTGGTTGGACAATGACACCACGAACTTCCAGATGTCGAAGATCAACATCCACCCGCACTTCATGCAGTTCGACAACAACGCGTCGGACGGCGTGATCACCGGATTCGCCTATGAAATGTCGGTCCGGCCGTTCACGGAGTTCAAGAAGGAGAAGCACGCGGGGTTGCCGGTGCCGATGAACGCCCACCTGACGGAGGACGTCAAGGCTGGCGCGACCTCGATCAAGATCCAGATGCCGGAAGGCGCGACGAAGTATCACGTCGGCACCGACATCATGATCGGAATGGAGCAAGTCAACACCTCGGAGGTGCGGTGGATCACCGCGATCAAGGGCGACACGCTGGTCTTCGGCGAGCCGCTGAAGTTTGCGCACAAGAAGGGTGAGATCGCGTCGGTCGAGTTCATCAGGTACCGTTACTGGGTGGACGTGGATCTGGGGACCGTGTTCTGGCACGACCACGCGCTCGGCGGTACCACGTGGCCGCACGGCGCGGTGGGCGGCAACATCGTCGAGCCCTATGGCTCGACGTACCACGATCCGAAGACCGGAAAGGAGATCCGGAGCGGTCCGATCGCCGATATCCACACGACCGAGCCGGTCGGATACGGCGTGAACGGCAGTTTCCGGGAGATGGTGCAGTACCTGCACGACACGGTGCCGTACACCGCGCAGGTCGTCACCGCGGGGAATCCTCCGGGGCAGTCGGTCAAGGCGGCCATTGACGCCGGCCAGGCATTGTTCTTCCAGATGCCGTATGATTTGGATCTGGTGTCCGTTCCGATGCTCAACGGCGGGACCCACACCACCGGAGGCGGGTTCTTCTTCAGGGCGGAATCGATCGCCAAACGGCTGAAGTTCAACCCCGATCCCTCGCTGGTTTTTTCGACCAAGGTGTTCGGAAAAGATCCAGGGACGCCGCTCTTACGAGCCTATGTCGGAGACCCGGTGGTGTTTCGTCTGTTGCACGTGATGATGAACGAATCGCACACGTGGCATCTTGCCGGTCATGCGTTCCGAACGGAGCGGTACGCGGAGCACTCGGACTTCCGCAACGCGTACCATGTGGGCATCGCGGAACGGTACGACTTGGTCACCAAGGCCGGCGGTCCCCAGCAGATGGCCGGCGACTACCTGCACTTCGACGGTCGCCCGTCCCATCTCTCGGAAGGGAGCTGGGGTATCTTCCGGGTGTTGGACAAAGAGGTGCCGGATCTGAAGAAACTGCCGGGCCGGGACGAGATTCCGGCGTCGGCCAAGTCGGTCTGCCCGGCCGACGCACCGGTCAAGAGCTTCAATGTGATCGCGGCCGACCGGGCGTTGAAGTACAATGTCAACGCGCCGGACGTGATCGAAGTGGACTTCGACCGGAAACTTCAGGTGGCCAACCCGACGGGCAAGATCTACATGCTCGAGGGAGAAAAGTCGAAGGTGGCCGAGGGCGGGGCTCAGCCGATGCCGCTGACCTTGCACGTGAATGTGGGGGACTGCATCAAGATCAACCTGAAGAACGAGATGAAAGCCAGCCGGGCGTCGTTCAGCGCCGATATGCTGGCGTTTGATCCCAACGATTCCCAGGGCGTCAACGTCGGCAACAACCCGGGGGATCAGACCGTGGCTCCCGGCCAGAGCCGGACGTACACGTTCTATGCGCCGCCGCAGTACGGGGAGACAGCGGCGCTCGTGTGGGACTGGGGGAATTTCGTCAACAACGTCCGGGACGGGCTGTTCGGGGCGATCATCGTGGGTCCGAAGGGATCCAAGTACCGGGATCCGAAGACCGGCGAGGATGTCTCAATGAAGAACGCCTGGCAGGCGGATGTCGTCGTCGACCGGTCGATTCCGGAAAATGCGACCCGTCCCGACTTCCGGGATGCCTCGTTGTTTTTCCAAGACGAAGATAATATTATTGGAACGGCGTTCATGCCGTACATTCAGCAGATTGCGGGGCTGACCGGCGTGAACTACCGGACCGAGCCGTGGTCCTATCGCGAAGAGAAGGGGTGCGGGCCGGGGAATATGTTCACGGCCTGTGTGGCTGGTACGTCCGACCCGGTCACGCCGACGATCATGGCGCATGCCGGGGATCAGGTCCGGCTCCACGTGTTCGGAGCGTTTAACGAGCAGAACCAGGTGTTCAGCCTGGAAGGTCACGAGTGGCCCCTCAAGCCTAAGATGGAAGGGGCCGACATGTTGAGCTCGAGCGAGTTCGGATCGTCCGAAAACCTGGATGTCTTGCTGAAGGATGGAGCGGGCGGACCGTTCCACATCCCGGGTGATTATCTGTGGCAGAATCACCGCATGCCGTACACCCAGGCCGGACAGTGGGGGTATCTGCGGGTTCTTCCGGTCGGCGATCGCCGAATTCTTCCGCTGAACACCGGCGAAATGGGCGGTCGGACGGCCGAGCTCCCGCAAGAAGGTAGCGCCGTACCCGTCTCGATGCTGGAGACGGGGAAGTAGGAGGTCTTCAGTTCATGGTCGGTACCAGGGGCAGGGGATTTGGGTTGTCCCCTGCCCCTGGTCGTTTCGTTCGGGAAGGAGAACCATGTCTCGTTTTGTCGTTGTGTTCGTTGGGGTGATCTTTCTGGTGATGGGTGGACTCTCGCGGGTCTCCGCAGAGTCGGGTTACGAAGAAATCGCCGTCAGCAACGGCGGAACGATCTCCGGGAAGGTGACCTTAAAAGGCCCGGTCCCGGAGCCGAGGATTTTCCCGATCGTGTTGTATCCCTTTGGCCCGTTCTGCAAAAAGATTTCGGATGGACACGGACTCATCCGATTAGAAGAGTTCATCGTATCGTCGGACGGAGGGATGCAGGATACCGTTGTGGCCGTTCAGCAGGTCAACCGCGGAAAACCGTTTCCCCACATCAAGTATGATTTGGTCGCGGTGGACTGCATGTTCCATCCCGCGGATGTGTCGTCCGAGGAGCTGTTTTCCATCGATCCCAAGGGCAAGCTGCGTCACGATCACCCCTTGGTGTCGGTCATCCGAAATCACGAGCCGGTCTCGGTCGTCAACCGAGACCCCATCATTCACAACGGACAGTTTTTCCAGAACGAGAAGGGCAACATCATCCTCAACTTCCCACTCCCCGTATCGAACGAACCGCGTGGCGGCGTTCTGGATTTTGCTCCCGGAAAACGGATTTCTCAGATGATTTGCGGGATGCACGAGTTCATGCAAGCGTGGGGATTCGTGGTCGATAATCCGTATTACGCGAAGACCAAGAAGAACGGGAACTACTCCATCGAGGGACTCCCCCCCGGCACCTACCGCGTGCTGGCGTGGCATCCACACCTTCCATTTATCGAACAGGAAGTGACGGTGCCGGCAAACGGCACCGTGGCTCTCAACTTTGAATTCGACGGTGGGCAGGTCGTGCGGCCTTCTTACGAAAGCCAGGACAAGTTCCGAATCGGGCCCGAGGCGCATCCTCACGAACACTTGGAGGAGTGCGAACCTCCGTATTGCACGAGGAAGGAGTAGCGTATGCGATCGCCCTGGTTGAACGCGTGGCTCCTTGGAAGCGTCTTCTCGACCGTGGTGATGCTCGATGGTTGGTCGGTAAGTTGGGGGTATGAAGAGATTGCCGTGACGTCGGGCGGCACCGTGTCGGGGAGGGTCGCGCTGAACGGACCGCCTCCTCCGAGTCGGATTTTCCACATGGTGTTCTCCCCCAATATTACGTTCTGTACTCGGATTTCAGACGGAAAAGGGAACCGGCTGCTCAAGGAGTTCCGGGTCTCTGAAGATGGCGGATTCCAGGACGTGGTGGTGGCCGTGGTGGGGGTCGAAAAGGGGAAGCGATTCGACTACACGCCGGAGATCGATCTGGAGAACTGTCGGATCGGCCCGTTCATCACCCCGATCCGGAACAGCCACCCGTTCTCGATCGTGAACAAAGACCCGGTGGTGCACGATATCCAGGCCTATACGATCAAAGATCCGTACCCCAATCCGTACACCTTCGAGATATTCAATAAACCGATGCCCCCAAAAAGCACCGCTGAAAAACAGATCGTGCTCAGGAAGGATCATTATGTCTTCAAGACCCAGTGTGGGGTCCATGACTTCATGCAGTCGTGGGGCTTGGCGGTGGGAAATCCCTACTTTGCCGTCACGGGGCTGGATGGACGGTTTACGATCTCGGATCTTCCGGCGGGAACCTATGACGTGATCGCGTGGCATCCGCATATGAGAGTCAAGGCGCAGCGGGTCGCCGTGACGCCCAACGGGACCGCTGACGTAAACTTCGAATTTGCCTCTTCCGAAGCGGAAATTCCGTTGCACGACCTTCAAACCGAATACCGGCTTCAGCCCGCGCTGGACCTGATTCCCCTGGAGCCTCCCGCGGTCGAGCTCCAGGTGCAATAACGAGCGGTAGGATCGCGAACTCGTCCGCCGGAGTGAGCCTTGCCATGTCGATCATCAACCTGAAGAGAAGCGCGATCGCGCTGGCTATGCTGTGGGTGCTTCCCGCCGCGGCGCCCGCAGCCACGCCTGAAGAGACGGCCAGGTCCTACTTCGACGAAGGGGTCGAGCTCAACAAGCAGCAGCACCACGACGAGGCGTTGGCGAAATTTACCCTGGCCGTCCAGACCAGTCTCGAAACCCACAAGTATCATCAGGCGCTGTTCATGACCTATATCGCGTTGCGCCGCGGCCTGAACGCGATCGAGGTCTACAAAGAGATGGCCGCGGAGCATCCGACCAGCCCCGCGGTCCACTACTGGCTGGGACGGCTCTACCTACAGAGTCAGTCGCTCGATGACGCGGCGCGGGAATTTAAGGATGCGACCAGGCTTGCGCCGAACGATGATCATGGATGGGTTTCGCTGGGGCATACGTACGCTCGCCAAGGACACGATGTCGAGGCGATGGCGGCGTATCAGACGGCCAACAAATTGTCGCCGAAGATCGCCTCGGTTCATGCCGGCCTGGGCAATCTGTACCTCAAACGGAGCGAGTATTCCAAAGCCCAACGCGAGTTTGAAGACGCGTTGCGGCTTGATTCGTCGCTCACCGAGGCTCGGTACAACCTCAGCCTGATTTACGAGAAAAAGGGCCAAACCACGAAGGCGGTGAAGGAATGGCAGCGACTGCTCGATGACGATCCGAATGAATCCGCAGCCCGCGAGCGCCTGGCGCGAACCTACTTCCAGCAGAAGCACTATGCCGACGCGGTCCGAGAGTACTCCATGCTCTCGCAAGTCCGACAGAGCTCACCCGAGGTATTTTTCGCCCTTGGCGAGGCCCAGATCATGTTGGCTGCGGCTCTCACTGATTCAGGCGAGAGGAATCAGCTCAAGGATTTGGCGGTCCAATCCTTTCAGCGAACCCTAGAGCTCGACCCGAGCAACGTCCAGGCCCACCGCTACTTGGACCGCTTGAGCGCGAAAGCCTCATCGACACGGCCTTCAGAATGACGGCACGCGGGGCTCTCCGCCTGATCCTCATGGTCGGCTTGTCGTTCGTGAGCGACGCAGGCGATCTGTCGGCGGATGCGGTCTACGATTGCCACGCGAACGAGAGCCGCGACCAGCCGACGACCATCGAAATCGTCCTGGCCCCAAAATGGAAAAGCCAGGCCGACGAGATCAAGCGCGCCCTGGCTTCCGATTCGGACGGGGTCAAGGTCCGAGTGAAGTTTTATCCCTTTGTCGATCCGCCCACGAATATCGGGATCGGGAAGTGCGTCCCGGCCGATATCGCGCGCCGGGCGATGCAGGCGGCGATGCATTATTCCGGAGCGACGGACCGGCTGATCCGGCAGGACATCATGCCGCACCATTGGATCAAAATCGGATCCACCGACACCGCCGAGTTGGCCTGGACCTCGGTCCGGCAGGATGATATGGCTCGGCTCATGGACCCCAACCTTTCTAACGAGCAGTTTCAAGACCTGTACCGCAGCCTCGCCGAACCCAAAGAGCGCCATCTTCCATTCGGGATGGGAACCCAACCTCTTCAGGAGGCGCCGAGGTGACGCCGTAGCGTCCGGTGCGATGTGAGCCCAGGGGAATACCGTACACGATGGCTTCTAAATCGAGAACGGGCTCGGTGCGAGTCTGGACCGCTTTAGTTGCCGTTGTCATCGCTGCGGCAGCGGGCGGCGTGTCCTCGTTCGCTGCGGAGGCTGACCGGTCGCATCCGGTCGTCGAGGTGCTGGCGCACGAATGGCATCCCGGTGTGGTGTGGGAGCGGATCGGAAAGACCCAGTTCATCTGGCGGGCGACCGTTCGCAACAATTCGGACGCGCGAAAGCGCGTATACGTGTACTATGACCTGCTGACAGCCGAGCAGATTCCGATCGCGCGCAATGTGACCAATCGGTACCTCGAACCGCATCAAACGATGGAGATCGAGGCGGATTCCTATATTCTGACCGAAGACCTGCCAAAGGTGACGAGCAGCCGCGCCACCGCCAAGATCGGCTTCTAACGGACCACGCGATCGTCTTCGCGCGAGGTTCGTGGTATCCTCGGGCGTAGGACAAGCGCAGTGGGCGCCCTCTCCCGGAGGAGTGTGATGAATCAGCCCGTTCGTCGGGGTACGAATCGCCGCGTGGCTGTCATGGCCACGGTGGTCTGGACAGTGCTGGCTTCGGCCGCGTGGTCCTACGAGATGGCAGACGTGAAGAACGGGGGGACGATCACCGGAACGGTCACGTTGCGCGGAGAGATTCCTGAACCACGGGTGTTTCCCATGGTCCTGTACCCGTTCGGCGATTTCTGCAAAAAGATTTCGGACGGAGCGGGCCACATCGTGCTCAAGGAGTTCAACGTGGACCAAACCGGCGGGCTCCAGGACGCGGTCGTGGCGGTGCTGGACGTGAAGCGGGGGAAGGCGTTTCGGTCCCGCGACACCGAGCTGCTCACGGTCAACTGCATGTTTCACCCGGCGGACGTTCCCGAGAGCGAACAGTTTGAGCTTCACGACGGGCAACTGTCGCACGTTCACCCCTTGGTCACGGTGATGAGAAATAAGAGCCTGCTGTCGGTGACCAACCGGGATCCGATCATGCACGCGGCGCAGGTGTATCAGCCGGAAAAGGGCAATCGGGTGCTGAGCTTCCCGATCCCGGTGTCGTACAAGGCCCACAGCGGGTTTGTGGAGCTAGAGAAGAACAAGCGCATCGTGCAAATCATTTGCGGGATGCACGAATATATGCAGAGCTGGGCGTGGGTCGCGGACAATCCGTACTTTGTCAAGACGCACCGCGGCGGAGGTTTCACGATCGACGATCTGCCGCCCGGTACCTACCGGGTGGCCGTCTGGCACCCGCACATGCAGCCGCTGATCAACGAAATCACCGTTCCCGCAAACGGCACCGTGACGCTCAACGTTGAGTTGGACGCGAGCCAGGTGATCCGCCCCATGTATGAGACCCAAGCCCAATTCCGCATCCCGCCTAACAGAGACCCCTCTGTCGACCTCGACGGATGCGAGGGGCCGTACTGTGTGCGAAGGGAACACAGCCACCAGAGCGAGTGATTCCTGGCGGCTGCTCGATCACGCCAAGGTCCGCCTGCGATGCGCCAGCCTCACCGGACACGGGACCGTACTCGTCATGTGGCCGGTATCAGAAGACCGAGAGGGTCGTGATGGCCAAACCGATGGTTCCTCCGCTGGCGGCCATCGTCGGCTTGCTGTTCACGATGCCCGTGGCTGGTTTTGCGGCGGATCAGCGTGTGTACGTCGCCAACGAACAGTCGAACACGGTCTCGGTTGTTGACCCCGCCGCTCGTGCCATCGTCGCCACGGTCCCAACCGGCTCTCGCCCTCAACACGTCGCGGTCGATCCGCAAGGGCGGTTTTTCTATGTGACGGTTCTGTTCACTTCGGAATCCGATGACCTCGTCCAGATCTTTGACGTCGCCACCAACGCGATGCTGACATCCGTCGTGGTCGGACACGAACCGGTGTACGTCGTGCCGAGTCCGAGTGGGACGCGGCTCTATGTGGCCAGCAAGGCCGCGAACACGGTGTCCGTGGTCTCGGTACCCGAGTTTAAGCGGATCGAGACCATCAAGCTCAAAGGGAAAGGGCCCCACGGGCCTGCGATCACTCCGGATGGGAAGACGTTGTTGATCCCCAACAGTCGTTCCGGTGACGTGTCGGTGGTTGACGTGGAACGGGGAAACGGTGACCTCATCAAATTGCCGCCGGGCGCCAAGCCGGTGGCCATCGGGGTCAACCGGAACGGCCAGATCGCGTATGTGACGGATGCGGGGCTCAATCAGGTGCATCAGATCGACATCGCGAGAAAAATCGTGCTGGCGAGTCTTGCGGTCGGCGGACACCCGATGCAGACGCCGACGCATCCCACTCGCCCCTTCCTCTACATTCCGTGTATGGATGCGGCCGCCGTGTACAAGGTCGATATCAACACGTGGAAGGTGGACAAGGTGATCGCCGTCGGCCGCGGAGCACAGGGTGTCGCCTACACCGGCGATGGACGCTATGCTTACGTCACCCTCAGCCGGGAGACACCACACGGGAAGGTTGCCGTCATCGATACCGAGACCGATGTGGTCGAGACGACCATTCCGGTCGAGGAGGCCCCCGATGGCATCGCCGTGCTGTTCGGGAAAAATCAGGGTGGATAGTGTTTCAGCAGCACGCGAAAGGTCTACTTCAGGTACGTTGGGAGGCGCTGATCTTCGCCGGTCAGGTGCCGGTAGAGCGCGTGGAATTGCGCGGTCGTCAGAGCGGGATCGGACAACCGATCAACGTCTTCCGCCCGGACCGGGATGTGGGAAGCTTCATCAAAGGCCGAAGTTCCGATGGCGATGTGCTCCGGAAAGAACCGATACTGAGGGAGGAGGAATTTGACGCCTCCGTTGTACGTCACAGCCATGCGGATCGCCAGCCGCGCAATGGAAGCCGGGACGTTCTGGCCGATGGCAATGTTCGCCGGCGGATTGCCAAGCCGGTAAAACTGGATGCGGACGCGGGTGACGGATACGGCCTCAAACGCGTGCTTGATGGCATCGAGGTCGCTTCGGCGATCGGGTGCCAGGAACATCTCCACCAAGATGGTGCGGTTGGCCGCGGAGTCCTCGATCTCTTGTGCGAGGGGAACCGGCCGGTGTTCGAGATCGCCTGTCAAGCCGGCCGCCTCGCCATCCGGACCGGCGCTGAAGGTGTATAACGCCAGAACAAGACCTGCGCAGAGCGGGGAGAAGGTGGCGAGGGTCTTCATCGGGAAGGGACTCTATCAGAAAAGGGAGCGTTTGAGAATGGGGGCGTCGTGATGGTCGTTCGTCCAAAGCCGTTGAAGGTGCATTGCGGCCGTATTCCCCGCTTGAGCCGGGTGATGTTCCTGCCGATCGTCGCCTCGCTGGTGTGCTGGGGAACGCTTCCTACCGTGGGGCTGTCCAAGGAGCTTCCGATGCCGGTCACCGTACGCGACCTTGCCGCGGAGCCGGCACGGTACGACGGCCACCGGGTGGTTGTGACCGGCCGCGTCCGATCGATGGAGATGCAGGTGGGCCGGAGGGGGAGTGAGTACGTGATGCTTGTTCTGGAAGACGATTCCCCCGCATCTTCTGGGGCGATTCAGCCGATTCAGGTCTTGAGCTCCACCATTCCGAACGTGCGACAAGGCGATCATGCCTTGTTCAAGGGGTCTATCACCGGGAAGGGAAGCAGGCCGGCCGCCCCTTTGAGCACTTCGTGGACGCCGAGGCGATTCTCCGGAAGTAGCCCGTTCCTGTCCAGAACATACCGCATGTTCAGGTCGCTCGGGTGAGCCGGCGACCCATGAACACGACCTGACAACTGACACCGATCATTCAGTCTTCGTGATACCAGTCATAGACGCCTGAGAAGGAGTTCCCTATACTCGCCCCGTTTCTGTGAACCGGTTCGCTCATCCCACTGGTCATTCCCATGATGGATGGCAAATCGCTCGACGAGGTCGCCGCAGCCATTGCGCAGGCGCGCGGCATCGACCAGGACGCCATCGAGCGTCGAAAGGCGTTCCTCGATTTCAGCGAGCGCGACGCGGCTCTTCTGAAGACACTGCACGAGCGTCTCCATGGACGCTCCGCCGATTTTATTCAGGACTTCTACCGGCACCTGATGGTCTTCGATGAAACGCGGGCGCTGCTCGACGATCCGGCGACCGTGGAACGGCTCAAGCGCAGCCAGACGTCGTATTTTGACAGCCTGACCGCCGGCGACTACGAGTGGGACTACGTGCGGAACCGCCTCCGGGTCGGCGTGGTCCACGAGCGCGTGGGCTTGGAGCCCCAGTGGTACATCGGGGCGTACAATAAGTACCTCGGCGGGTTGTTGCCGTACGTCTGGCGGCTGATGGGGCCGGACGAGCGCACGGTGCTCGACACCGTCCGCGCGCTCCAGAAAATCGTGCTCTTCGACATGGGCTTGGCGCTGGAAACGTACATCCACGCCGACCGCCTCCGGCTGCAGGAGGCGGAAGCGTTGTCCGCCCGCTTGGGCCGAATCGTCGATCGATCCGCGAACGAGATCTACGTGTTCGACGCCGCGACGTTTCGTTTCGTCCAGGTGAACCAGGGCGCCGCCAGAAACCTCGGCTACTCCATGGTGGAATTGAGCCGTCTCACGCCCCTCGATCTGAAGCCCGAGTTCACGGCCGAGCGTTTCGCGGCGTTGGTCGGGCCGCTCCTCTCCGGCGAGCGCGACGTGATCGTGTTCGAGACGAGTCATCGGCGAAAGGACGGCTCCACGTACCCGGTGGAGGTTCGGTTACAGGTGTTCCGGACCGAGCAGCCGCCGGTCTTTCTGGCCGTGACTCAGGACATCACCGAGCGCAGGTATCTGGAGGCCCAACTCCAACAGGCGCAGCGGATGGAAGCCATCGGCCGGTTGGCGGGCGGCGTGGCGCACGACTTCAACAACCTGCTGACCGTCATCACGGGACGCGGCGAATTGGTGCGCGACGGCCTCGACGGGGACGATCCGCGTCGGCGTGATATCGATCTGATCCTCCAGACGGCCGGACGCGCGGCGTCGCTCACGCGGCAACTGTTGGCGTTCAGCCGCAAACAAGTCCTCGCCCCGCGGGTCTTCGATCTCAATTCGGTCGTGACCGAGATGGAGCTGATGCTGCGAAGGTTGCTCGGCGAGCACGTCAATCTGATCACCAGGTTGGATCCCGAGGCGGGACGCGTGGAAGCCGACCCGGGCCAGATCGCTCAAGTGATCATGAATCTGGCGGTGAACGCGCGCGACGCCATGCCCGAGGGCGGTACGTTGACCATCGAGACCCGCAACGTCGATCCGGGCGAGGGCGATGACCGCGACCACGGTCTCGATGCGGGCTCCGGCGCACGGGTGGTGCTGGCGGTGAGCGACACCGGCGTCGGCATGGATCCCGAGACCCGCGTCCATCTCTTCGAGCCCTTCTTCACCACGAAGGGCCAGGGGAAGGGAACGGGGATGGGACTCTCCACCATCTACGGGATCATCACGCAGAGCGGCGGTCAGGTGGACGTGGAGAGCGAGCCCGGCCGAGGCACGACGTTCACGATCTATCTGCCGCGCGTCGAGGGGTCGCCCGAGGCTCCGGACGCGAAGGTCTCTCCCTCTCCGCCACGGGGAGGCGCCGAGACCATCGTGGTCGTCGAGGACGAGGAGCACGTCAGGGCGCTGGTCGGTCAGATTCTCGGCGGGCGGGGGTACGCGGTTCTCGAGGCGCGTGACGGCCGCGAGGCCCTGGATCTCTGTGAGCGGCATCAGGGGCCGATCCATTTGATGGTGACCGATATCGTGATGCCGTCGATGGGCGGCCGGGACCTCGCGGAGCACGTGAGGCGGTCGCGTCCCAAACTGAAAATCCTGTACATCTCGGGCTATACCGACAATGCGCTTGCCGAGCACGGGGTCCTCGATACGGGTTCTGCCTTCCTTCAGAAGCCGTTTACCGCCGATGCCTTGGCACGAAAAGTCCGCGACGTGCTGGACGCCGCGCCCTAACCGACCCGGTTCGTTCCGCCAGGCCTCCAGCTCACCAAGTTCTCGCTCGTTCGAGGGAGTCCCCTCGCTCTTTTTTCCCCGTCGATTTAACTTCAACGCGGGATGGAACGCGACAGACGTTTACGATAAGGTACGAATAGACGGATGAGGTTTTACGGGATCACGTCGGGGGCACAGTCATCATGATGTGCCGATCGGAAGGAGGACGACATGGGCATGGTCAGCGAGGTGATGTCTACCGATGTGCAGTGGATTCGCAAAGACGTCTGGGTGCACGAAGCGGCGGCGCACATGGCCCATCGGCGGATCGGCAGTCTCCTGGTAATGGATGACGAGAACGCTCCGGCGGGCATCGTGACCGAGACGGACTTCGTCCGCCGGGTGCTGGCGACCGATCTGAACCCGTCGGCGACGCAGATCGGGGAGATCATGACGCCGTCGTTGATCACCATCGACGAGCGGGCTCCGACGTCGGAGGCGAGCGATCTGATGGCCGAACGCGCGATTCGGCACGTCGTGGTGACCCGGGAGGGGAGGATCGTCGGGGTGGTGTCCATTCGCGATCTGATTGCCCGAGAGGACTTTCTCCCGTTCGAGGTGGAGCGCATGATGTCGCGCTCTCCGGTGGTGGTGGCGCTGGATGACACGGTCCGCAACGCCGCGGCCCAGATGGCGGACGCCTCGGTCAACGGCGTCCTGGTGGCCGGACGTCGCCAAGCCCCTCGCCAGATGGATCTGACCGGGTTTGCGCGTCGCGACATCGCCGGGATCGTGACGGGAACCGATCTGGTTCGGAAGGTGGTCGCGAGGGAGCGCCACGCCGACGCGACGCAAGTCGTCGACGTGATGGCGGCGCCGCTGCAGACGATCGGCGCGCGCGGTTCCGTCAACACCGCCGCGGACCTCATGGATCGCGTGGGCGTCCGGCACTTGGCCGTGACCGAGGGCGACGAAATCGTCGGGTTGCTCGCCGCCGAAGACATCTTCGATCCCGCGTGGTTGCAGGTGGCCTCGCGTCCGTTGAGAAGGGGATGACCTAGGCACCGGGCGTTGCACGCCGTGCCCGCCGGTTTGCTCCCCGCGGCACATAGATCCCTCTTCGTTCTTGGTCGTCTTCCCGTGAGAGCGGGAATCCATCGACTCGCGCGCCCGGGCAAGCCCTTCTGGGTGCGCAGAAAACCGACATCCCCTTGATCGTTCGCCTCAAAACAGATATGCTGCCGGTATCTTCAACCCTCATCTAGATCAGAAAACGGCGTGCCCCGAACCACGGCGTGATATCGCACCACGGGGATCGCCCGTTGCCTGATGATTGGCAGGACCGAGGAGGTGTGCCAAAAACCTGTACGACACTGGTTGAATCTCGGCGGTGATTTGTCGAAACTTTTCAGAGCGGCGCGGGTAGGGTCAAAAACAAATGAATCTGGTGTGGTCGGAACGCTTCAAAGCTACCATCCCGGGCCGGAAGCTATAACTATGCACGAGGAATTGTGGGCCGGTGTTGAGTTGAAAATTAACAACGCAGAGATTTTCTTTGAAGGAATGGGAAAAGCACTGCTTCCGCCGAATCAAACGCCGATGAGTATTGCCGTGCAATCTGCTGGAGCGATTACTGACACGCTCTGGCAGCAATCATTTTACGCAGACCTCGATGCGTTCTTGGCGATGGCCCGCAGTGTTCCTGAGATTCTTCAATGGGGTTTTGGCATAGACAAATTATTTTCATCTAAATGGGAACCCTGGAAATCCTGGTTTGATCGTATTGACCCTACCGAAAAGACTCGACGCCAGAACTTCGCAACCAAATTTAAGCCCGCCCATGATGCGTTTCGTGAGATCGCGCTCAGCACCGCGCGAAATATCAGCTTGCATAGAATCGGCATCGCTCCAGTCGAAGTCAACATCACCGGACGATTTGGCGTGTCGTACATCGGAACACCCGTAAGGCGTGTTCCTACTGCTGAAAGCGCCACAATTGTTGCTGGTGACAATCCATCTCTCCAATGGGCGGCCACACAGCCACCGGTTTCCATTCGACCTGCATGGACGGATTTTAAGATCGATGGCAAACCCCTATTTCATGAATGTCAAGATTACCTCGCAAAGGCCGGGAGTCTCCTGGCTGAGGCTCGTCATATCTCCCAGAAGATACATGGGAATAATAAGCTCACCACCCCGCCGTTGTCCTGAACATCTGGGGACAGCGAGTGTTGCCCTGTGCCAAATCGCCACGTCCTTATATCCGGTTCACAATCAGTTGTTTTTGGAGCAGAGGGGCGCGGTTCCGAATCGTCCCGCAATTCAATGGACTTTTCACCTTGACTCTAGCGGGTTATTGGTCCCTGTGAAGATGATCGAGAGGGATGATTCCTGACGCCGGTTCAGTCTCTGAAGTTCGAGGGGCGCTCTCCCCACGGCACTCAACAGATCAGGCTGCCCGCTCCCGTTCTTTGTTCCGGCTCCCGGTATCCGCCAGATGGGGCGCGCACTTCTGCACCCACGTGACAATCACCCAACCACTGGCGGTGACGATCCCGATCACAAATGCCCAGTTATAGACCGGCTTCCCGGCATTGCCGAGAAAAGGACCGAGCATCAACAACAAGACCTTGTAGGCCAGCGCCAGAACCACCAGCGTGGAGGCCGGAAGGACCATCTTGCGGAACGGCCCGAGCCATGTCCAGTCGTCGGATTGATCCGACGCAATCTGACGGGCACCCATCAAGATCGTGACCAGGGCGGCACCATACCCGATGAACTGCACAAGATTTGACGCCCGAAACTCCCCGATCGTCGTCTCCCGAAAGAGTGGCACTTGGCCGAAAATCGCTGCGAACAAGGCCGCCAATGCGACGGCCACTCCATATTGCATCAACCACCTCTTGGTGTGCATTGCGTGCCTCCTAGTCTCTCGCCCGGCCTCTCAACCGTGCTGAGACGGTTTCAGCCGATTCATTGCGACTATAATGCACAGAAGCCGAGCATGCAACTTCGCGTGTGTCGTTTCGTCAACGATTCTCGACCTTCTTGGTCTCGCGAGTTCGTAGAGAAAGTTCCATTGACAGGCTCCTAAAATAACAAGCGGAGCAAGACCCCGATCACCCCGGTGCCCGATGGTCTGAAATAGATCGTCGGGTTACCGGTCGTGCCGGCCCCGGCCCTCTTCATGTCTGCCTTCGCCTCGTCCCCTTGAACCCGGCTCAGCCATAGCGCGAAAGTGTCGCCCGTGATACTTTCGCCCCTCCGCGGTATAGCGGTGGAACTCGCGTTCCCGGAATTCGTGGAGTCTTTCTATCTTATACCGACGCAACCCCGGGGGGATAGAACGATCCCCCACATGCACCCAGGGCCCGCCATATCCGCGTGCTCCGTACCAGTAGCCCCCATGAAAGTAATAATAGCGGTTCCCGATAAAGAAGAAGTCATAGGGAACCCCCACGGCGACATAGACCCCGGGCTCTGCCAGGAATACCATCGCAGGCGGGGCGTCCACTTCAATCGGTGGCGGCAACGGGACGCCGACGTTGACATTGATGTCCAACCCGGCCCATACGGGAGCACTCGCCAGCGCCATTCCCACGACGAGACTCAAGCTCAGGCCTTTCATCCACGGTTTGACGTGCTGGGACATAGCCGCTCCTTTCGTTAACCGTTCCGGAATCCTACCAGACTATTCTGGATCTTACCAACTCCGACTCACTCGGCCGGTGACGTAATCCTTTGATGGTTTTAGTAAGAGGGAGTGAGTTGGAGTTGGTGCCGTCCAAGCGAGTGAGAGGCCAGCGTCCTCTGAGCGCGGCTAGGCGGCGCGGGGGAGTTCGCGGTCGATTTCCATGACGGCTTCGGCGAAGATCGAGACCGCGCGGTCGATCTCGTCGTGGCTTACGACCAGGGCCGGAAGGAATCGGACGACGCTGCGCCCCGCGCCGACGAGCAGCAGTCCTTTTTCGAAACAGCGCTGGATGATCCGGTTGCGCGCGTCGGGGGCGGAGAGCTTCGAGGCGTGATCCTTGACGATCTCCACGCCGACCATCAGGCCCTTGCCGCGAACGTCGCCCACCAGGCGGGAGCGATCGACCAGGGGACGAAGGGCGGGGATGAGGCGGGCGCCGGCCTCGGCGGCATGCGCGATCAGCCCTTGGTCCAGATGCTTGAGCGCCACCAGCGCGGTTTCGCATGAAATCGGGTGACCGCCGAACGTGTTCGCGTGCGAACCGGGCGGCCAGTCCATGATGCGGGCCGGGGCGATCGTCGCGCCCAGGGGCATCCCGGCGGCGAGTCCTTTGGAGAGGACGACGATGTCCGGGATCACGCCGTCGTGTTCCGAGGCCAGGAACTTCCCGGTTCTTCCCATCCCGCTCTGGATTTCATCCGCCACGTAGAGGATTCCGTGTCGCCGGCACAGCTCTGAAAGTTGGCGGCAAAAGCCGGCCGGAGGGACGATATATCCGCCCTCGCCTTGGATCGGTTCGACGACGATCGCGGCCACTTCGTCGGGCGGGACCGTCGTGGCGAAGAGCGCCTCGATCCCTTCGATCGAGCCGTACGGCGCGTGGCTGACGCTCGGCAGCAGGGGGCCGAACCCGCGGCGGTGGATGGTCTTGCTCGCGGACAGCGAGAGCGCGCCGAGCGTTCTGCCGTGGAATCCTCCGTAAAACGAAATCAGGTGCGGGCGTTTGGTGTGATACCGGGCCAGTTTGATCGCGGCCTCGATCGCCTCGGCGCCAGAATTGGAAAAGAAGACGTGCTTCGGTTCATCCCCCGGGCAGCGCTTCGCCAATTCCTCGGCGAGCTTGATCTGGGAGGGATAGTAGAAGTCCGTACCCGACATGTGGATGAACGCGGTCGCCTGATCGTGAATGGCTTTGACGACGTCGGGATGACAATGGCCCAGGATGCCGGTTCCCAGACCGGAGGTGAAGTCGAGATAGCGATGGCCGTCGACGTCTTCGACCGTCAGTCCGTACGCGCGCTGCACGACGAGGGGATAGGTTCGCGTGTACGAGTGAGACACCACCTTGGCATCGCGTTCGACCCACGCGCGAGCATACGGTCCGGGCCGAGAGGGTGGTGTTTGAGACATGCTTGAATTATAGCTCATAGTTGTCAGCTCATAGCTCATAGGAAGGAAAGGAGTTCCTATGAACTGACGCCTATGAGCTATGAGCTGTACTTCACGCGTCGGTGGGACCGAGGTGCTCTTTTTCGAGCTTGCGCAGCCACCGATAACTGCGTTTGAGCGTGCGTGCGGCGTGGGTCTTGTTCCCCTCGTGCGCTTCGACGGCTCGTTTGGTGATCTCCCATTCGATCCGGCCGAGCAGGTCGTCGAACGATCCGCCCCTGTCGAAGAAGCGCGAGAACGCGGACCACTCCATCCCGGTGAAGACGGTCCACGGTTCTCCTTCGGCCTTGGTCGAGGCGCCGACGAACCATTCGGGGGGCAGATGCGACGGCATCAACACGGCGTCCTGGCCCGCCAAGATCAACGCCCGTTCGATCACGTTCTCGAGCTCGCGGACGTTGCCGGGCCAGGCGTATTCGAGGAGAATGCGGAGCGCGTCGGGCGCAAAGCGCTCGGCGGGCTTTCCCAGCCGGCGGCGGAGGCGATCCAGGAGCGTCTGCGCGAGCGACGGAATATCGGCCTTTCGTTCTCGCAACGGGGGAATGACCAACGGGATCACGTGGAGGCGGTAGTAGAGGTCTTGACGGAACCGCCCGGTGCTGACCATTTCCTTGAGGTTGCGGTGGGTCGCGGCGATGATCCGGACGTTGACGGGAATGTCCTCGTCGCCCCCCACGCGCTGCACGACGCGTTCCTGGAGCACCCGCAGGAGCTTGACCTGGAGGGTCGGCGACAGCTCGCCGATTTCGTCCAAGAACAAGGTCCCGCCGTCGGCCGATTCGAACTTCCCGGCGCGTCGTTGCACCGCGCCGGTAAAGGCACCGCGTTCGTGTCCGAACAACTCGCTCTCCAGGAGGTTCTCATTCAGCGCCCCGCAGTTGACGGCGAGAAAGCGTCGGTCTTTGCGCGGGCCGTTGTAATGGAGGGCGCGCGCGACGACTTCCTTGCCGGTCCCGGTCTCTCCGCTCAGCAACACGGTGGAGTCGGTGTCCGCGACGAGTTCCATCTGGCGGCAGAGTTCGCGCATGGCGGGACTGGCGGCCGCCAGGTCGACGAACCGATGCTGCGCGGCCAGCGCGCGCCTCAACTGCACGTTTTCGGTGAGCAGGGTGGCGTTGTCGCGCTCGTAGCGCAACAAGCTGTGCTGGGTCCGCTTGAGTTCCTGCAGGTGCCGAAACAGCAGCCGTGAGGCCTCACGCAGACGATCTTCGGCCGGAACGACGTGCGCGCGGTGATCCGCCCACTCGAATCGGTACCGCGAATAGGGCGCGCCGTAGATCGCGCCGGGTTCCAGTTCGACGCCGACGCGGCCGCGACGCAACCATCCGCCCTGGGTGATGCGCACCGCATTCGCGGCGGACGGGGGAGCCGGTCTGGCCCCGTCGGCCGCATAGACCGGAAACGACCCGCCGTGGGGCGCGACGATCGGTCCCTCGGTTTGCCGGGGGTCGGGATTCGGCAGGTCCTCGACGCGAAGCGCCACGGGCTCGGCCGTCGCGGCGACCGCGCCGCTTCGGCGGTCGAGCACCCGGACGTGTCCGGAGGACTCGGCGATCTCGTACGCGTCGAAATCATGGATGAGCTGGCGGAGCGTCAACTGCGTGAACTCCTCCCGGCACCCGGTCGTGGCGACCCCGTCGTACAGCCGCGGGAACCCCTCGCACTGTCCGCGAAAGAACAGCCCCGGCATGCGCGTGATCCGCGCGCGGGTCGCGATGTGCGTGAGCAGCGTGGCCTCCGGTCGTTCGGCGTGGACGATGGCCTGCAGGGTCATGTTGTTGGTGAAGGCGCCTCCCCAACGGCCGGAAGACGACACGACGTGGCGCACATCGTTAAGCAACGTAGCAATGATCTCGAAGATGGATGGACCGCGTCGGTCGGGTCGCGAAAAGTGGACCACGGTCGCCCGGTAGGCGACGTCGGCCTCGCCGGTCATGTCCTCGGCGAGCGTGACCAGGCGCGTCAAGACGTCCTGCGGGAGCCATTGGTTAGGGTCCTTCAGGAGAATGAGGGGGTCTCCCGGGTGATCCGCGAAATCGGATCCCGCGAACAACGTGCCGTAGGGGAGGTGTTGCGCGGCCTGGGGACAGCATTCGTCCAGGTACTCGATGAGGATGCTGGTGAGGAACCCGGTGACCCACGTGGCCTCACGCGGCATCGATCGTTCCCTGCGCCAGCACATCGCGAGCGATGCGGCGGCTGTCATCGGGCCCCGCCAGGACCTCGACCAGAGTCAGTGCGAACTCCAGCGCCGTCCCCGGCGAACGGCTCGTGATGAGGCGGCCGTCGACGACCACCCGGTCGGTCCGGTACTCGCCGGCGACGAGTTGAGACTGGTAGGAGGGATAGCTGGTGACGCGCTTGTGCGCGAGCAACCCGGCATCGGCGAGCACGGTCGGGGCCGCGCAGATTGCGGCGAGGTATCCGCCGCGGTCCGCCTGTCGTTTCACGAGGGAAGCGATCCGGGGATCGCGGCGGAGATTGGCCGTGCCCTCGCCCCCGCCCGGCAGGACCACCATGTCGAAGGCGGCCCGTGCATCGTGTTGCAACGACGCGTCCATGACCGCGTCGAGCGTGGCATCGGGGACGATCGGGACGCGACGGCTGCCGACGATCGGCCCGTCGATCGTGCCCGCCACGGTCACCTCGACATCGGCTCGACGGAGAATGTCGATGATCGTGACGGCTTCGATTTCCTCAAAGCCCGGAGCGAGTGGAACGAGCACGCGTGCCATCTGAGGCCTCGCGGTTAGCGTGGGGGCGTTCGCCGACGCCCGTTTCTTCACGTCCGTCCGGCGCCTTGCCGTGGCATCCGTCGCCGGACGGGGATCTGACGAGGAGGAGACCGACGAGCAGCGATGCGGGAGCGGGCCCATCGACAACGCGATCCGGTGTCCCGCACCCGAGCTCGTCCTTTCATCCCGCGAGGGGGCTGTGATACGATACGGCCCTTACTGATCCGCGCGAAAGCGCAGTAACCTAGCACATTTTTTTCGAGGGGGTCAAGGGCGTGATACCGAAAGGGCTTCGGGCCGTGTTCTTCGATTTCGACGGAATCATCGTGGACAGCGAGCCCCTGCACTTTGCCCTGTTCCGGCGGCTGTTGGCGGAGGAGGAGATCGATCTGACGCGCGAGCAGTACGACGCGATCTACCTCGGCATGGACGACCGCGAGTGTTTCACCGCCGCCATCGAGGCCCACGGCAAGACGGCGGCGCTTTCCAAAGTGTCCGAGTTGATCGAGCGCAAATCCTCGCTGCTGATGAAGGAGTTGGATCACCGCGTCCCCCTCCTTCCCGGCGCCGCGGATCTGATCCGTTTGCTCGCCACGTCGGTCCCGCTCGCCGTGTGTTCCGGCGCGTTGCGGCGTGAAATCGAAGCCATGCTCCGGCGCGCGGGTCTCCTTTCGGCGTTCGTGGGCATCGTGAGCGCCGAAGACGTGACCCACGGCAAGCCCGATCCCCAGGGATACCTGGCCGCCTTGGCGATGATCAACGGTGTCCTGGCGCTGGCCGAGCCGATCGACTCCGCGTCATCCTTGGTCATCGAAGATTCCATCGCGGGGATCCAAGCGGCTCGCGCCGCCGGTATGCGCTGTTTGGCGGTGGCCAATTCCTATCCCATCCCGGTCCTCCAACGGGTCGGGGCGGATGCCGTGGTGGCGTCGTTGGAAGGGGACCCGCTCAAGGAGATCCGGGCGTTGTTTTCCGCTCACTAGAACCAGCCCGCACCTTTTGGCGAAAAGAATTCACTTTTTATCCGATCGCTTTACCCTCCGCGAGCTTTCCACGTTAGACCGACCGGCACACGCCGACTGAAACTGTTGGAATTTATTTTTAAATCCCTTTTGGAACGGGATTTGCTCGATATTTTTACCCCTAGAAGCTAACTACAACCACCTTCCATCAAGGTAAACCACCGGTGACGGTGGGGCGCAAAGCGACGGGTCTTCGCCGCACGCGAAGACAGCCGAGCTGCCGAGGTGATAGTCACGATCGGAGTGACTCTCGGTGGCCAAGGTGTCCGTTGCAGCTTCAGTGATTCACCCAGTTCACTCTTACAAACCCTCTGCCCGCGAGTCTCGGGATGACGACGACCGTCCGTCACAGTTCCCGCGCGCGTTTCTTCGTGGCGATAGGGCGTAACGGGTGAAAACCGTATTGATCGTCGGGGACAACGCGTCGGTTCCCAAGGCCTTGGGTGAGATGGTGCAACGGGTGTTTATCGAAGCCGACCGCGGGCCGACGACGATCCTGACGGCGTCGTCGGATGACGAGGTGCTTCGAGTCTTGAGTCGGGATCGGATTGATCTGGTGATGGCGGATTACAGCCGCGTCGACCGCAGCTACGACCTGATCGGTTGGCTCGAACAAGGTAAGTATCCCATGAAGAAACTGCTCGTGGCTGCCGAAGGACAATTCCCGAAGAAGACGAGGGAGTTACGAGCGAAAGGGGTCGACGCCGCCGTGAGACGACCGGTGCGGAAAGACGAGCTTCGGGCGTTGATTCAGGGGTGGTTTCAGTGATGTATCGTGCCGTCGTGACTCCGTCTCGCTGTCGCGCTTTTTGGTAAGCGCTGCCGGACCGTTCCGGCCCGGTTAACATCCATCACGCGGCGAGCAGCCGACCGAGGAACCCGCCGCGTCCCCATCCCACGTCCGACACCGTCCCGTCACGGCCCGCGCAGGCCTCGGACGCGACGATCTCATCAACGCCGCCGCACGAGGAGATCTGTCGGGCGTCGGCATTTTCGTTTACAATAGCGCATTGTTTTTTTGCGCACGAAGGGAACGATGTTCAAGGGCCAAAAAGTCGTGGTGGTCATGCCGGCGTTCAACGCGGCGGAGACACTCCGTGACACCTACCGCGAGGTGATGGATCAGGGGATCGTCGATCTGGTGATCCTGGTCGACGACGCGAGCCTGGACGAAACGATTACCGTGGCGCGCACGCTGGAACGGGTCACGGTTCATCGACACCTGCGGAACAGGGGCTATGGCGCCAACCAGAAGACCTGTTATCGACTCGCGATGGACGCGGGGGCCGACATCGTCGTGATGGTCCATCCCGATTATCAGTACACGCCGAAATTGATTCCCGCGATGGTGTCGATGATCGGCAACGGCTTGTATCCCTGCGTGCTGGGTTCGCGGATTCTTGGCGGGTACGCGTTGCGGGGCGGCATGCCAGTCTGGAAGTACGTCGCCAATCGATTTCTGACGTTGGTGGAAAATCTCCTGCTCGAGGCCAAGCTTTCGGAGTACCACACCGGGTATCGGGCGTTCTCCTCCTCCCTGCTGCAGCAGTTGCCGCTCGACGCCAACTCCGATGATTTCGTGTTCGACAATCAAGTGTTGGCGCAGATCCTCTGGTTCGGCCACTCGATCGGCGAGGTGAGCTGTCCGACGCGGTACGCGGCCAAGAGCTCGTCGATCAATTTCAGACGCAGCGTGACGTACGGGTTCGGCTGCCTCGCCACGGCGCTGGCGTTTCGCGCGGCAAAGCTGGGCGTGATCGCGTCTCGACGATTCCCGCGGGCAAGGGGTTGAGCGCGTGATCGCGCGGCGGCACTTTCCGGATCTCGCGGTCGGCGCGTTGCTGGTCGCCTTGGTGGTGGCCCTCTATTGGCAGACCGGGAATTACGGTTTCATCAGTTACGACGATCCGACCTACGTGTCGGCGAACCCGCAGCTCCGCAACGGGTTCACGCTTGACAACCTGCGCTGGGCGTTCACCACCACCTACGCCAGCAATTGGCACCCCCTTACGTGGCTGTCGTACCTGTTCGACTACCGTCTGTTCGGGGATCGCCCGCGGGGATACCACGTCGTCAACGTCATCCTCCACGCGGCCAACACGGTGCTGCTCCTGGCGGTGCTTCGGCGCATGACGGGGGCGTTGTGGCCCAGCGCCTTCGTGGCGGCCCTGTTCGGAGTCCATCCGGCGCACGTCGAGTCCGTCGCGTGGGTGGCGGAGCGCAAGGACGTGCTCAGTACCTTTTTCTGGTTGCTGGCGATGGGGGCGTATGCTCGCTACGCGGAGCGACCGCGCCCGGCGAACTATTTCCCGGTGCTCGCGTGTTTCGCGTTGGGGTTGATGGCCAAACCCATGGTAGTCACGCTTCCGTTCGTCTTCCTCCTCTTAGATTACTGGCCGCTCCGGCGGTTTGCCGTCGCGGCGGATCGGCACAGCGAGCTGCCGCCCGCGAGGTTGATCACGGAGAAGATCCCGTTCTTCGTGCTCGTGGCCGCATCGAGCGTGATCACGTATATCGCACAGGCCTCCGGCGGAGCCGTGGCGGGTCTCGAAAAATTCCCGTTGTCGGTCCGCCTGATGAACGCGGCGGTTTCCTACGTCCAGTACATCCATACGATGGTGTGGCCGTTCGCCCTGTCTCTGCGCTACCCCCACCCGGGCCACGCGCTCCCGCTCCGGGAAGCGCTCGGAGCCGCGGCCGTGTTGGTCCTGATCTCGATCCTGGCGTGCCGGCAGATGCGGCAGCGGCCGTACCTCGTCGTGGGGTGGTTCTGGTACGTCGGCACGTTGGTCCCGGTGATCGGCCTGGTCCAGGTCGGGGAGCAGGCCATGGCCGATCGCTATACCTACGTGCCGCTCATCGGTCTGTTCATCGTTCTCGCGTGGGGAGCGCGGGAGGTTCTGGGGCGGCGGCGTTCCCTGCAGCTCGTGCTGACCGGACTGGCCGTGTCGGTGCTCGCCGTGTTCATGGTGGCCACCTGGTTTCAGGTGCGTTATTGGCGGGACAGCGTGACGCTCTACGAGCATGCACTGGCCGTGACCTCCGGCGATTTCCTGCTGCACTTCAATTTGGCGAACGAGTTGCGGGAACGGGGGGAATTGGATGCGGCGGTTGCGCATTACGCCGCGACGATTCGAGCCGACCCGACGTTCGCGGCGGCCTATACCAACGCGGGACCGATCCTGGCCTCGCAAGGCCGGGTCGACGAGGCCATCGCGTCGTACGCCGCGGCGTTGAAACTCAAGCCCGATCTGGCCGAGGCGCACAATAACCTCGGCATCCTCCTCGCCCAAACGGGGAGAACCGACGAGGCCATTGCCGAATTTTCCGAGGCGGTCCGCCTCAAGCCCGAACTCACCGACGCGCAACGCAACCTCCAAGTCGCACGCTCGCAGCGGGCAGGCGCGAGCCAGGCGCGGCCAGGTTCTCAAGGACAGTAAGTCTCCCTTGTCCTCTCTTTTTCAGGGGGGGGCTTTACTGTGCAGGAAGGATAATGGCTATGGATTACTCGACCCTTCTAACAAAGTGATGTAGAACTCGGTATAGCCTGGAGGCTGCTCAAGAAGCTCCAGATGCAAGGCCGCAGGGAGGAGGAAACCGGAGCGTACTGGTTAGTACGTGAGGATTTCTGACGACTGAGCACGCAGCAGATGGACTTCTTCAGCAGCCTCCAGCTAAATGGAGAGCTTGCCTTCGTGCGACGCGATGATACTGGAGATACGAAGCCGGCGACGGATATCCTCGACGGCGGAATCGAAGTCGGTGTGGACGGCTTTGTTGATCCAAAGGTCCGACGGGTGTTTGGGATCGGGGTTCGGGTCGGCCACGATGTATCCCCCGTCGACTTTTTCCAGCAGCACTCTGAGGTCTTTGTCGTCCATGGGTGTACCGGGATTCTATAAATCCCCTCCCGCTTTGTCAATTTGGCGTTCCTTGGCCCTCCTCATGTTTCGTCCGGTCGGACCGGCGCGCGCCCGGCTTTCTTGCCGGCCTGACGGTGTTTCTCCTCCAGCATCTTGGCTTTCGCGCGGCGCGACCGGCGTCGTTTTTGGCGCCGGATCTTCTCGACCCGCTGCTGCTCGTCGCTCGCTTTGCCCTGTTGCTGCCGCTCGATCTTGTCCAGCAGGATGCGGCGCGCGTAAAAGCGATTGAGGGCTTGCGAACGCGCGTGCTGGCAGCGCACGCCGAGTCCGGTGGGGCGGTGGACCAGAACCACGCAGGTCGCGGTCTTGTTGACGTGCTGGCCGCCGGGGCCGGAGGAACGCACGAACGATTCGTCGAGATCGCTTTCGCGAACGCCCAGGCGCGCCATCCGCTCTTGCAATTCCTGCTCTTTGGGGGGTGAGACGGGGAACGAAGCCATGCTGGTGTTGTACCACAAACCGGATGGTCAAACCGACTTCCGGAACCGACGCTCCCTCGTTAGCCCGTCCCGTCGGACTCGATGAAATCGTCGAGACTCAAGAGCCCCTTGCGGAGACGGTCCTTCATGTGAGGTTCGACGTCGGGGTGGGCGAGCAACACATGGAGCGCTTCGCGGATGCCGCTCTTGGAATAGGGGAGCAGCGAGACGTCGTAGGTACGGCGCAAGAGCGAAACGGGATCGGGGCTGTCGAGAACCGCGCGCTGATACTCTTCCTCGGTCTCCCATCGTGGATCGGCCTTTGCGGCGAGTTCCTCCAGCGTCTCGCCGTAGGCGTTCACCATGATGACGGCCTCTTCCGGGGTCAGATTAGACATGGGCGTACTTTCGGCTCTCGATACCGGCGACGATAACACGGCCCTCCCGCGGGAGGCAAGCCGGGCGTCGCCGTCCTTGTCATTCCGCGTATTCATTTTTATAATGATGACATGTGGCGTCACACCAGCGCCCTCTGCACCTTCGCGTTGCTTCTGTCTGCGGCGGTCGCGGCTCCGGGAGCCGTCTTGGCGGCGGAGACACTCCCTTTCGGGAACGGGGAGCGGCTGGTCTACGAGATTAGCTGGTACAGCCTCGTCGGTGGAACGGCGAGCATGGAAGTGGAGGAGGCCGATCGCGGCGGAGTCTCGGTCTTTCGGCTGCGGTCGGTCGCGAAGTCCAACGACTTCATCTCGCTGTTTTTCCCGGTTGAAGACCGCGTCGAGAGCCTGATCGATCGTGAAACGCTGGCCGCGGTCCACCTCGACGTCAAACAGCGCCAAGGCACACGCCGCCGAAACCGCGTGACGGAGTTCGACCAAGCCCAGCACACCGCGACGGTCGTGAAAGACGGGGAGAGACGGGTCTTCACGATTCCGCCCAGTGTCCAGGACTCGCTGTCCTGCCTGTATTACTTCCGAAGCCTCCCGAACATCCAGGTGGGGCAAACGGTGACCATCGACGTGCACGAAAGCAATAAAAACTGGCGACTCGGAATCGTGGGGCTGAATCGGGAGCGGATCAGGACCAAGGTCGGCGAGTTCGACACCGTCCGCACGCGCGCGCAAGTGGAGTTCGAGGGGGTGTTCTTGGATCGAGGCGACGTGTACGTGTGGTTTACCGACGACGCGCGTCGGTTGCCGGTCCGAATGGAAAGCAAGATCAAGATCGGCCGAATCACCGCCAAGTTGGTCGAATACCGTCCGGGAGGGGTCGCGGCGTCTGCGGCGGCGTATCCATGACCGCCGGGGAAAAGTGTCCGATCTGCGGGAACGAGACGCGTCAGCGCGCAATCGGGCCGTTCTGCAGTGAACGCTGTCGCACGATCGATCTCGGTCGCTGGCTCAGCGGGTCGTACCGGCTTCCGACCAGGGACCAACCGTCCGCTCCACCGGCGTCAGGAGACGGCGAAGACTCGTCGGACTCCGACTCGCGGTGAGCGCGGCGGCGACGCACGTCGTCCTTGTGTTTCCTTCTGACCTTCGCTAGAGTAACACCTCAAACGACCGAGACCATGGACATCACGTATCGAGAAGGAGGGCCGCTCGACATCGCCCAGCTCCAGTCGCTCTATGAGCAGGCGCCCTGGGCGCGAGGCCGGGCCAAGGACGGAATCGCGACGATGTTGGCCCACACCGACTATTACTTTACGGGGTGGGACGGGCCGCGCCTGGTGGCGTTCGCGCGCGTGCTGACCGATCGGGTCTATCGCGCCACGTTGTGGGACGTCGTGGTGGATGCGGCGTACCAGGGGCGAGGGGTGGGCGAGGCGCTGATGGGGGTCGTCATGGCGCATCCCGTGCTCTCGACCGTCGAGAAGTTTTGGCTCAATACCCGCGACAAGCAGAGATTCTACGAGCGGTTCGGTTTCGTGTCGAGTCCGCAGGGCATGGTTCGGGAAGCGCCCCGGCGAGACACCGGAGAGCGGTAACGTGATCAACGCCGTGCGCCTCGTCGATTACGTGGTGGACCTCGTCAGGATCGACAGCGTGTCGCGACGCGAGGGGGCGATCGCGCGCCGCCTCGCGGCCGACTTGGAGGCGCTCGGGGCTCGCGTGACCGTCGACGATGCGGGCGTTCACGTCGGCGGGGAGACCGGGAACGTGGTGGCGTCGCTGCCCGGATCGGTGCCGGGCCCGCCGATCTTCCTGTCCGCGCACATGGACACGGTCGTGCCGGGCGAAGGCGTGGTCCCGATTCGGGACGGCGACCGAATCAAGAGCGACGGCCGGACGATCCTGGGGGGCGACGACAAGTCGGGCGTGGCGATCATTCTGGAGGTCCTCCGCACTCTCGTCGAACGGCGGATCCCGCACGCCGGGGTCGAGGTCGTGTTCACCATTTGCGAAGAGGTGGGACTGTTGGGGGCCAAACACTTCGCGGTCGAGCGGCTCAGGGCCCGCGACGGTCTGGTGCTCGACAGCGACGATGCGAGCTTTCTGTTCACCAGAGGCCCCGCGGCGGATCGCGTGGAGTTCACCGTCGTCGGGCTCGAAGCGCACTCCGGGATTTGCCCCGAACGGGGGATCTCGTCGATCCAGGTGGCGAGCGAGGCGATCGCCGGTATGCGCTTGGGGCGTATCGATGAGGAAACCACGGCGAACCTGGGCGTCATTCAAGGCGGGGCGGCGGCGAACATCATTCCGAAGGAGACCGTGATCCGCGGTGAGGCGCGAAGCCGCGACGAGACAAAGCTGACGGCGCAGACGGCCCACATGCGGCGGCGCTTCGCCGAAGCCGCGGCCAAGCACCAGGTCACCGTCGACGGCGTGGTCCATCATGCCCACGTGGTCGAACGGATCGAGCGCGACTACGACCGCCTGAACGTGCCCGAGGACGCCGCCATCGTGCGCCACGTGCTGCAGGCGGCGAACAACCTGGGCGTGTCGGTGAAGACCCGTGCGACCGGCGGCGGATGCGATGCCAACGTCTTCAATCAGAAGGGGCTGCAGATCGCGAACCTCGGCACCGGCATGCGGGCGATTCATACGCTGAACGAATATCTCCTGATCGATGAATTCGTTCGATCGGGGACCATCGTGCTCGAGACCGTGCGGGTGCATTCGTCCGGGGCGTAGGGCGTCCGGTCGCCCATCGCGGAGAAGGAGGAGGCGCGCTATTCAACTCAAAGAAAAAGTCGTCCTGGTGACAGGCGGGGGAAGGGGGATCGGGCGTCAGATCGCGCTGAAGATGGCGTCGGAGGGCGCCCACGTCGCGGTCGCGGCCCGGACGGAACGCGAGATCAAGCCGGTAGCCGATGAAATCACGGCGCTCGGGAGGCGGGCGCTGGCGGTCCCGACCGATATCGGCAACGAGGCAGAGGCGACGGCGTGCGTCGCGGCGGTGGAGAAGGCGTTCGGCCGAATCGATATCCTGGTCAACAGCGCGGCCGTGACGTACATCGAACCCCTGGTCAAGACCACGTTGGACCAATGGCGGCGTACGATGGACGTCAACGTGACCGGGGCGTTCCTGATGACCAAGGCGGTGGTCCCCGGGATGCTCGTTCGCAACGAGGGACGCGTAATCAACGTCTCCTCCACCGCCGGACTCGAAGGGGTTCCGAACTTCGCGGCGTTTTGCGCGTCGAAGTTTGCCCTGATCGGCCTGACCAGGGCGCTGGCGAAGGAGATCGAAGAGTCGGGGGTCACGGTCAACGCGCTCTGTCCCGCCCTGGTGGGCACCAAGCGCGGCCCGCAGAAAGCCAAGGAGCGAAAATCCGGACCCTCTTCCGACATCGCGGACGTCGCCGTGTTTCTGGCGAGCGACGCGGCGCGGGCGGTGAGCGGAGCCGCCATCGAGGTCTCGTGGAGAACGTAGCGCCGCGTCCCGACCGGTCGCTGGGTCGCGGCCTCCCGCTCGAGTCGCGCCGGCCACGCCGGTAACATGTCCCTTTCCGTCGACCTCTTGTTGTTCGACTTGGACGGCACCCTTGCCGACACCAAGGCCGACATCGCCACCGCGGTGAACCTCACGCTCCGCGACTACGGCCTTCCCGTACACGCGCCGGAACAGATCTACGCGTTCGTCGGCGACGGCGTGAGGGCGTTGTTGGCGAAGGCCTTCGAGAGCCAAGGGGCCGGGGTCTTTGAAGACGCGCTGGCCGTGTTTCGGAAACATTACCTGGCGCACCTGCTCGACGCCACCCAGTTCTATCCGGGCGTGTCCGAGGTCCTCGCCCACTTCGCCGACAAGAAGAAAGCCATCGTGACCAACAAGCCCATCGAATACACCCTCAAGCTGATCGAGGGCTTGAAGGCTCGAGAGCAGTTCGACGCCATCCTCGGAGGCAACAGCACACCGCACCTCAAACCTCATCCCGAGATGATCGTGAGAGTCCTTCACGATCTTCGCGTCGAACCCCACCGGGCGGTGATGATCGGGGATAACGTCAACGACGTCTTGGCGGCCCGGGCCGCCGGGGTCCCATCGGTTGCGGTCGGGTACGGCTTGGGGGATCCGGAGGTCTTGAAGGCCGCCGGCCCCGATTTTTTTTGTGAACGGATCGAAGACGTGATGGCACTCGTGCATTAAGGAAGAGGGACACAAGGGATCTTCGTGATGAAAGCGTGGATCGCGGGCGCAGCGCTCGGCGTGGGACTGTTCGGTTTCGGATGCGCGGCCCATCGGCAAACCGCGGCGGAGTTGGAGGCCGCGCTCGTGGCGCTCGTTCCGCCGGACCAAAGCGTCGAGTGGCTCGGTTCGCTGCGAACGGCGCCCCCGGCCCCTCGGCCGGTGGCCCCCCCGAAGGCGATCGTCATCGCGTGGGTTCCCGCGCGGCCCGCGGATGGCCGCGCGCCCCAACGCGTGACCAAGGCGGCTCGCGAGGGGTGGATGGCGTCGATCCGAGCGAAACTGGAGAGCGGCGGGCTGGCCGCGCGGGTGGACGTGACGCCCCCCGACCTCTTCGACGACGGCGCGAGCTTGGGCGGCGTGCGGACGGCGGCGACGCAACACGAAGCCGATGTGGTGATCCTCTTCACGGTGGAGGTCAGTCGCCGGCGATACGACGCCTTCACCCCGGGCACGCCCACGACGGGCGGCGTATCGGGCGTCAAGAACATCGTGGAGGTCGTGTCCATGGCGCGGGTCATCGGCGTCACGCCGGGCGGCCGGCCGCTGTTCGCGGGATTCAAGCGAGGTTTTGACACGGAGGCCGGACACATGCGAAGCGTGGACGAGGTGGAAGAAGTATCCAGCCGGGTCGCCATCGAGGAAGTCGCAGACCTGATCGCTTTGCACATGGATGAGCTGTTTTACGGCCGGCCCGGACCGACGCGATGAACGTCGCGCGACGATCGGGAGCGCGGGTTTGCGCCGGCGCGCTGGTCTTCAGTCTTCTTTACGCGCCATCGGGCGGTGCGGCGGCCGCCTCGCTGCTTGAGGGCCGAGTCATCGACCGGACCTTGGACAACGGGATGCGCGTGTTGCTCGTCGAGCGGCCGGCGGTGCCGACCGTCTCGTTCAACCTCGCGGTCCGCGCGGGATCGGTGAACGAGGGAGTCGGGGAGAGCGGGTTGGCGCACCTCTTCGAACACATGGCATTCAAGGGGACGACCACGCTCGGCACGAAGGATTACGAGCGCGAACGTCCGTTGCTCGACGAGTTGGACCGCCTCGCGGTCGACATTCAGCGGGAAGAGGATCGAGGAGACGCCGCGAACGCCGATCGGCTGGCCGCGCTGCGGAAGCGCTTCGAAACCGTGCAAGACGAGGCACGCGCGCTGGTGGTGCCCAACGAGCTCGGCGTCATTTACGATCGGCAGGGCGGGGTGGGATTCAACGCCGGCACCGGGGTCGAGGTGACGCGGTACACGGTCAGCCTGCCCGCCAAACGTTTTCCGCTCTGGGTCGCGATCGAATCGGATCGGATGGCAAGGCCCGTCTTTCGCGAATTCTACACCGAGCGCTCGGTGGTGCTGGAAGAACGACGTCTGCGGGTGGAAGACAATCCGATGGGGAAGCTCTACGAGACCTTTCTCGCGACGGCGTTTCTGGCCCACCCGTACCGCGTGCCGACCATCGGATGGGCCTCGGACGTCGAGCACCTGACCGCCCCTGTCGCGCGGGAATTTTACGACCGGCATTACGGCCCTGGTAACGCGGTGGTGGCGATCGTCGGGGACATCAAGGCCGACGACGCCCTCCGTCAGGTGTCGGCCGCCTTCGGCACGCTGCCGGCCCGCCCGGTTCCGCCCCCGGTGGTCACCAGGGAACCGGTGCAACACGGCGAACGGCGCGCCGAGGTCGAGTACGATGCGGAACCGCAGATTCTGATCGGGTATCACCAGCCGGCGATCAGCGATCCCGACGATCCGGTGTTCGACGTGATCGAATCCCTTCTTTCCTCGGGGCGGACTTCGCGTTTGTACACCGCTTTGGTCAAGAACCGGCAGGTGGCGGTGGCGGCCTCCGCGTCGACCGGCGAGCCGGGCGGGCGCTACCCGAACCTCTTCGTTCTCCAGGCGACGCCCCGGGCCCCGCACACCCTCGATGAGGTCGAATCCGCCCTGCTGGCCGAAGTCGAACGACTCCAGCGCGAGGACGTCCCGGCCCGGGAGCTGGAGAAGGTCATCAATCGTCTGGATGCCGATTTGATTCGGTCGCTGCAGTCCAATAGCGGATTGGCTTCGCAGTTGGCCTACTACGAGGCGGTTGCGGGCGATTGGCGGTATGTGTTGCGCATCAGGGACCGGATGGCGGCGGTGACGCCGGCCGACGTCCGTCGCGTGGCCTCGACATGGCTGACGACGCGCAACCGCACGGTGGCGCGCCTGGTTCGCCCCACGCCGGCCCCGGCGGCGCCATGACGAGACGCGTCCGCATGGTCTTGGCGCTCGTCCTGTTGGGGACCCTCGGCGCCGGAGCGCCCACGCCGGATACCGCGCGCGATCCGCGCGCGATGACGTTCCCGGCGACCCCGTTCGAACCCCCGCGCGCCGAGCGGGTCGTATTGCCCAACGGAATCATTCTTTACCTTCTGGAAGACCACGAGCTCCCGATGGTTAGCCTCTCCGCCATGATTCGGACCGGCGGTATTTACGAGCCCGCGGACAAACTCGGGCTGGCGTCGCTGACGGGGACCGTGATGCGGACCGGCGGCACCGCATCACGAAGCGGAGATGAGCTCGACGAAGAATTGGAATTCGTGGGCGCCGAGATGGGAGCCGGGATCGGGGGGGACGCCGGCACCGCGTCGTTGAACGTGTTGACCAAGGACGTGGCCCGAGGCGTCGCCTTATTCGCCGAGATGCTGATGGCCCCTGCGTTCGCGGCCGAGAAGCTCGATCTCGCCAAGAAGCAAGCGATCGAAACCATCCGTCGCCGCAACGACAACCCCGGCTCGATCGCGTCGCGGGAGTTCAACAAGCTCCTCTACGGTCCCGACCATCCCTACGCCCGCGAAAGCACCGAGGCGACGGTCAACGCCGTCACCCGCGGCGACGTCGTGGCGTTCCACCGGCGGTACTACCACCCGAACACCACGATGATCGCAGCCACCGGAGATTTCAACCGCGTAGAGTTCGTGGCCCTGCTCACCAAGGCGTTCGAGGCGTGGAAGCCGGAGTCCACGACGTGGCCCGCCGTTCCACCGGTCAAGGATCGCACGGGTTCGCCGGTCAATTACATCCGTCGTGAAGCCGCCCAAACTCAGGTCCGGATGGGCCACCTCGCGATCAGGCAGGCCGACCCGGAATTTTTCGCGTTCTCGTTGCTCGACGATATTCTGGGAGGCCAAGCCTTTTCGAGCCGCCTCTTTCAGGAGGTGCGCACCAAGGCCGGATTGGCCTACACGGTGGGGAGCGCGCTAATGGCCGGGCGGTTCGATCGGGGTACGTTCTTCTTGTACGCGCAGACGAAGGCCGGATCGACCGCGCGAGCCATCTCGGCGATGCGGGCCGAATTCGAGCGTCTGCGGGCCACGCCCGTCTCGCAGAAGGAGTTGGACGACGCCAAGCAGGCGTTCCTGAATTCCTTCGTGTTCTCCTTTTCGAGTCCCGCGCAGATCGTGAACCGCCAGATGTCGCTCGAGTACTACGGCCTGCCCGCCGATTTCCTGGACCGCTTCCGCGCCAACATCGAGAAAGTCACCGTGAAGGATCTGGCGCGCGTCGCCAAACGCCACCTCGACCCCAATCGGCTCGTCATCCTCGCGGTGGGAGACGACCGCACGTTCGACAAACCGCTCTCCACGTTCGGCCCCGTCCGCACGATCAGCCTGGACCAACCCGCCGCCCTCCAGCCCGCGGTGCGATAAATCATCGCAGTGAACCAAGCCGCATGAGGGCGGCTTCCAGTTCAAGAAACACTACGTTGGGCCGAAACCCGGCGGCTGCGCGAATCGCCTCCCCAGTGGAGTTCCCATGCGCGCAGGTCCGCGATGAGCTGGTTCAGGTACGGTTCTGGTGCGTAACCTCACGCGTAGGGCGCCGTCGTGTTAGAGGGGAACCGATCTGCCACTGTTCTCGAAGTCAACGAGTCAAGCCTGACCAAGAGGGCACCCCATCCGTTGGCCTTGGTGTCAATATAGTTGTGTCATGGGCAAGCGAGAGAAATTTGTTTGGGTGGCGGCGTAGGGGTTGTAGAGTCGGGGAACTCCGGGAAAGGGACTGAAATAGAGAAGTTGCCCAAGGGGAGAGGGGTATAGTGATCACAACTCGGCACTCCATTGAACGTACTGGGAGAATCACAGTATGCCGGGGTATAGAAGGGGAGGCTGATCCCCCAATCGATGACATCTTGATTGGAAAGAGAGGAATGGGTGGTGCACACGTATGCCGGGAAATATCCTTCGTTGGTGACCGAAGCCTGGCACGTCATTTGGCCGTTGTCGAGGATGATGCGAAAAGCGCCGCCCGGAGCAGCGGTTGTCCAGTTGGGGTTAGGTTTGAGAAATGTCGCCATGACGGACGACAAGTAGCCCATGTAAAGTTGATGTGTATTAACATAGCTGGGCCGCTGAACACTTGTGTAAGAGGCCAGAGAGGGAAAGAGTGGGTTGGATGGGTCTGATGGATCGGTGGGGATATCCAAAAATGAGGGCGCCCGATTAATATTAAAGTGTGGGGGGAATGGATAGGAGAAGCGTTCGTGGATCGTTATGGTGTCATAAAAGTTCGATCCAGTATTGTCGGGAAACGGCCCATCGCATGAGGCTGTGGCGGTAAAAGGAGGCGGCGGAATAGTCACGGTGAGAGATGCCTGCTCTGACTGAGCAAGAATGTTAAATGTACGCACTAGAATGATATAGTTGCCGGGATCAAGAGTCGTAAGGTCAATGGGGTCGGTAAGAAAATCAACGACTCCTCCATTATGGAGTTGTCCGTAGACGCCTCCTTGAATGGGGTCACACGGGTGTTGACTCGAGCAGTGAAGGGTTGAGATTGATCGCCCGATCCCGGTCCCACCGTAGTTAAAGTCTTTACATAGACCAGAGAGGAGACAGTCCACAGCTTCTTTGTTAAGAGTCGTGAGATTAGGTTCCGTGGCGCCTTCCTTGTACATAATGATCTGGACTTCGTCCAGATCATGTCCGGCTGTTGCGTAGCTGACTTCCGTCCGGATCCTTAAGGGTGAGTCCTGTGTTGGATCAAGGACCTCACCACCATGTAACTGCACTTTGTTCGCATCTAAATCCGTTTGGCTTGCGCCTTTATCCTTGAAGATTGAGATCGTGTAGGCAGGCGGGTCTGAATTATCGTGCTTCACATACAGCAGTTCATTCTGATCGCCTGAATTGACTTGGAGATGCAAATGGGGGTGGCCTGCGGCGGCACCGGATTGTCCTACCACGGCGATCAGTTCCCCTTGGGAAACCGTAGTCTTCGTTAACTTTCCCCCGACCGAAATCCCGCCACATGAGCTCAGGGCTTTTTCTGCAATGTCGTTGGCAAAGTCTGTCCAAAAGACGATGGCATAACAATCGGATATTTGCCCGACTGCCTCGAGAGTAACCTGCGAGATTGGATTACCATTCTCGGTAAGATTAACTTGTGCCGATCCGTAAATCACATTTGCTTCCGGATCATTGGGTCTTGGATAAGTCGTCATCCATGAATCATCGAAGAGATGGATATAGGAGAAGCGGGCATAGGGAAATGGATCCGTCGAGTCTCCTATGATAGGGAGAATCCAATCATTGGCGCCATCGAGGCCGATTGCGTCAACTCCTCCGCCTTGAACGGCATAAATCGGAGTGCGAAGAGCGTAATTATAATCCACCCCTTGATGGAACTGATATCCTTTACCACTCAAATTCCTGGGCCCGTAGGGACTCGAGTAATGATTATTTACTGCGGTGTCCGCGATGGGAGGAGGCAGGGAGGCCAACGGTTGATCCGCGACCGCCGCAACACTCCGGAGGCAGGCGATCAGAGAGAAGAGTCCAAATCCGATCCGCAATAAAATGTTCATGCCCGCACGCGGCTCAATCAAAGGTCGTTACGGTGGCGATACCACCTGGCTTCCCTGGTAGGAAAGCAGGAACCGCCCGTCGCTGGAAATACTGATGACCGGCCTTCCGCCCGTGACAATATCAAACGGAAAATCGGACGATATATTAGTACTGATCTCGGTCACCCTGATGAGATGGCCATATGTTTTATTGCTTTTGACGATTCCCATCACCAAAAGATACTGGCCATTCGGTGAGATCTGGGCTTGGGATAACTCCACAAAGGCCCCTGAAGTCTGGTAGAGTACAGTCCCATTCTTGTCATAAACAGTCACGACGGGGTCGGTGTTGCCTTGATCCGTACTGATCATCAGAACGCGAGAGCCGTCAGGCGTGAACAGGCGCTGATTCGTATTGACGGGCAAATAGAAGCCGGCGCCGGATGGGGCTGCGACCTCCCAGAGCTTTCCTGAGGAATCAAAGTATCTAAAAGTTCCCGTCACGGTCGCTTCAGTCTCTTCGTCCGAGGGACTCACATCGAAGGCCACCGTATAAATACCGACATGGGTCCCATCGTCGGAGATGTTCACCCTTTCGTGAGTAACAGTCGTCATATCGCCTCCAGGGGTTGAGGTCACGACCTCCTGGTTCTGAAGGGGAATGGTCAAAAGGACTGTCCCCGTAGGTGTCTTGAACACGACACTCTTTCCATCGGTGGTTGCACCGGCTGGAGACGAATTACCAACGGAAGGCGCTCCGCCACCACTCCCGCCCCCATTTCGATTCCCACAGGCGATCAACGGAGTGATCATGAGCAACACTAAACAAGAGAGAACCGTTGCTTTTTTACTTTGCGGCACGTTTCCGGCCATAGCATTGGCTTGAGATGGAGTCGACTTGGTGCCTATTTTGATGCAATTTTCGTGGTGTTGTCAATACAACAGTGGGTATCTTCAGAAACATTGGTAGTCAAGCGGAGTCTAGGCAAATCATCCATCCCTCGGAGAGAACAGGACTTCAGGTATTTGTTTCGGAACATTACCTTGTGATGTCACAGGCTTACCAGGAAGCTTCTAGTGCCGCTTCTGGACCAGCAGCGCCACGCCGATCGTCAGGAAGATTCCATTCGCGGCCCACGCGGCCACCCAGGCCGGCACGACCCCGCCGCGGCCGAGCGAGATGGCGAGCGAATAGACGAGCCAATAGGACAAACCGAGGACCAGACTCAGCCCGACCGCGACTCCCCAGCCCCCTCGCCGGATGTCGCCCACTCCGAACGGAATCCCGAGCAGCGCCATGACGACGGTGATGAACGGCACCGACGCGCGGGCGGCGAAATCGACCGCGTAGCGACCGGGGTCGATGCCCGCCCGCGTCAGATCCTTCACGTACTCCCGGAGTCGGGGGTAGGCCAGGTACTCTTCCTTGATCTCCAACTGCAGGAATTCATCGGGGGGTTTGGAGATGTCGAGGGGCAGGTCTACGAATCGCTCGCTGTGGAGGGATCCGTCGGCCTGAAAGAGGCGACGAATGCCGGTGGGCGCGGTCCAGGCGTTTCCGCGGTAGTGCGCCCTTGGGGCGTCGATGCTCTCCACCAGGGAGAAGTCGTCCCCCAATCGGTAGAGCCGGACACCGTAGAGGGATTGCCTCGAGGGGTCGGCCATCTGGACGCTCAGGAAGGTGCGGTGTTCCAGGCGGGTCCAGATCTGCGTGGGTTGCAACGAAGCGGTCGTCGGTTGCCTCTCGATTCTGGTTGCCTTCACCGCGTGGGCGCGAGCCGTCGCCGCCGGAATCCAGGACCAATTGGCGGCGAACGCCGCGGCGGCGAGTCCCAAGGACACCAGGACGATCGGCCATGCGATCCGGAATAGACCGACCCCGCACGCGCGCATGGCGATGATCTCGTGCTGGCGGGACAGGGTCGTCATGGCCAATACGCTCGCCATCAGCGCGGCGAGCGGCAGCGTTTCGTAGAGGGCGCGGGGAATTTTCAGCGAAAAATACGCGACCAGGGCGGCGACGTCGGACTGGGCGAACTTCCCGATCTTGGCGAACGCCTCGCTCGCGATGTAGATCAGGACCAGGGCCCCGAGCGAGAGCCAGAATACCCGAAGGTATTCGCGGGCGATATATCTCAGGAGAAGGGGCAAGGAGGGGCGATCGAGAGTCACCGACGGGGCAATCGGCGGCGCACGCGGTCCATCGTGATCAGCAGGCCGATCGTCACCACCGCCAAGACCGCGTTGGGAAGCCAGGCGGCCACCGGAGCGGAGAGCCACGTTTGGGCTGCGAAGCTGTCGGCCGCGATCAGCAAGAGATAGTACGTCCCCACGGCGAGGATCCCGAATCCGAAGCCCCCCATGCGACCGGCCCTGCGCGTCGAGATGCCGAGCGGGACGCCCAACAGGCCCAACCAGAAGGTCGCCAGGGGAAAGGCCCGATCTTTGTACGTTGTAAACAAGGCGCGCTCGGTGTCCGGCTGCATCCGACCCGCGGAGCGAACCTCTTCCGCCGCGCGAGCGCGAAGCTCGGTGAGGGTGGGTCTTCCCTCCGCCGCCGAAATCGTTCCTTGCAATCGCTCGATATCGAGTTTGAGTTCGTAGGTCTCGAATTGAATGAGCTGGTAACGGTCTTCCGCGGCATCGCCCTCGGACAGCGGTCGATGGATGGTGCCGTGGCGGAGTCGCAGGCCGAGGGTGGCTCCGTTTCGGCTGGCGAGGAACGTCCCGTCCGTCGCCAGGATGAGCATCGGTGGACCGGGGGCGCGCTGATCGACGATCAGGACGCCGTCGAGTTGGTTGCCGGACGGGATCTTTTCAACGTACAGCGTCATCCCGTTGACCAGCTCGTTGAAGGCGCCTTCCGTCAACGCCACGGTGGCCTGTCGCTTCAACAGCTCTCCGGTCAAGCTCCGGAACGACTTGCCGGCCCAGGGTTCTCCCACGAGCGAGAGCGTGTACGCGATCACGCACATCGCGGCGGCGAACGCGGCGGCGGGTCCGACCAGATGAAGCGTCCGGACGCCGGACGCCCTGAGCGCGATGACTTCCCGATCCGCCGCCAGGCGATTGAACGCGCCGATCGTCGCCATGAGCACGGCGACCGGAAGCGTGATGACGAAGAATGCCGGAAGGAGAGCGGTAAAAATCTTGGCCAGGGCGGCCAGTCCCACTCCTCGGTTGACCAGCAGGTCGACAAGCCGAACGGCCTGCTGCGTGACGAGAAGAAAGAACAGCACCGCCACGCTCAAGACAAAGGGCAGGAGGAGCTCTTTGAAGAGATATCGGGTCAGAATCGTCACGGCGAATGAGGGATACGCGGTGCGGCCACTATAACGAAACGCCGTTCCGGTTGCAAACAAATGGCGAAACGCTTGACACACCTTCACCCTATGTTACAGTTTGGGTCCGAAACCTTCCTTCCCGCGCCGGAGGCTTTGTGGCATCGGATAAAAACTCGATTATCCTCAACGCGCAACGTCTGACCGCAAAAGGGGAGATCGATAAGGCCATCGAGGCGTGGAAAACCCTCATCGCCGAAACCCCCAACGACGGGAATATTTACAATACGATCGGCGACTTGTGCCTCAAGAAAGGGGCCCAAGCCAAGGCGATCGAGGCATTCCTGAAGGCGGGGACCACCTTCCAGTCCGCGGGTTTTGCCTTAAAAACCATCGCCGTTTATAAGAAAATCATCAAGCTCGATCCGGGGCGGATGGATGTCGTGCTCAGACTGGCCGAGGTGAATGCCGAGCGCGGAATCGTCGGCAACGCCGTCGAAGACTACCTCAAAGTGGCCCGCCACGAGCTCAAAGAAGGGCGGGTGAAGGCCGCCCTCGACGTCTATCGGAAGATCGCGGCGCTGGATCCCGCCAATCCGACCATCGGACTGAAGCTTGCGGAGCTCTGCCAGAAGGAAGGCTTGATCAGTGAAGCGCGCGAAGAGTTGACGCGGGTGGCTTCCCAGCTTGAGACCACGGGAAAAACGGCTGAGCTCCAACAGATTCGAGCCAAGCTGAACGAGCTCGGCGGGCACGCCGCGTCGCCCGCGCCCGAGGTGGAATCGGTGCCCCCTCCGGTGAAACCTCCGCCTCCGTCGTCGCCGGTCGATCGGTCGGGGAGCGGAAGCATCAATGAAGAAACGTTGGTGGCGGAAGCGGAACCGCCGCGGATAGAGACCAGCGAATCTTCCATCGCGCCGGCGCCGGCCGCCCCACCCTTGCCGCCGCCCGCTCTCGAACTCTCACGCGTCAAAAGTCCCTCCGAATTCGACGAGACCACGCACGAGCGTCTGAACGACGCGTTGACCGAGGCCGACGTGTACGTCAAATACGGGATGATGGACAAAGCCGTCGCGCACGTGCAGGCCCTGGCTCAACAGGATTCGAGCAATGTCGACGTGCAGCTCAAGCTCAAGGAGCTGTTTATCGCGCAGGGAGAAACCAAATCTGCGGCGGATGTGTGCCTCAAGATTGCGTCGATCTATCAATTGTTGGGACAGGACGCCGAGCGACAGGCGGTCCTCGATGAAGCGATTGCGCTCGACCCGGAGCGCGCCGGGGAACGGAGTCAGGCGAGCCCCCGCGCCGAAGTCAGCGTCAATCCCGTCGAGCGATCAGCTCGCTCCGAGATGTCGGCGTCGGCGACGGTGGCCGGGCAGAGTCCGGAGGCGGCTCAGGAGCTTAATCAGGAGGACGCGTTGGCGCAGGACCTGGCCGAGGCGGACTTTTATTTCCAGCAGGGGTTCGACGACGAGGCGCGTCGCTTGTTTTCGACGATCCTGCAGAAGGTTCCCGACCATCCGCTGGCCGCGCAGCGGCTGCAGGAGATCGCCAAGCGGGCCGCGAGTCCCGGCGAGTCGGTCGATTCCGCTGTTCCCGTCGATCCGGAGACCACCTCTCGGGCGACGAACGCCGTCTTGGAGGAGACCAGTCTCGGTTCAGACATCGCCGTGGCCGGTTTGGAACAAGGGACGAAGGTCCCGCCGATCGGCGAGACGACGAAGGCGGAGGAGTACATCGATCTGATCGACGCGCTCCGGGAAGATATGGAGAGAAGCCTGCCCCCCGCGGAGACGGAGGAACTGAGCCAGGAACTGTCCGCAGAGCGGGAGCTGGAAGGGGTCTTCCGAAAATTTCAAAAGGGGGTACAGGAGCAATACGGAAAGGAGGACTACGAAACCCACTACAATCTCGGTATCGCCTATCGTGAGATGGGGTTGCTCAATGAGGCGATCGGCGAGTTTCGATTGGTCCTGAAGTCTCCCGATCGGGCGATGCCTGCCACCAGTATGTTGGCGACCTGCTATCGCGAGAAGGGTCAACTCGATCGAGCCGAGGAGATCCTCGGTGAAGCGCTGGAGGACCCCAAATACGCGGGAACCGAAGGGCTGGCCGGGTTGGCATTCGAACGTGGTCGAATTATGGAGGTCCAGGGGCGTCACGAGGACGCTCTCTCGAACTACTATCGCACAAGAGAATTGGAGCCCGACCACAAAGAAGCGCGGGCCCGGATCGCCGACCTGGAGAAACGTACGGCGGGTTCCGCGCCGCGGGCGCCGGTCGCGGTTGCCGTACCGGCCGGGAAGAGCGCGCCGGCGGGCGGGTCCCCTCGGCCGATCCGTCAAGACAAGAAAAAAATCTCGTACTTATGAAGGAGTCGCCGTGAGTTATCTCGAATATTACCGCTTGCAGGAACAACCGTTCTCGATCGCGGTCGACAACCGGTTTTACTACGATAACCAGCAGCACTCGGACGCGCTCGTCCGGCTTCTGTACGCCGCCTCCGAACGGAAGGGCTTGGCCATTCTGGTGGGCGACGTGGGAGCGGGGAAGACGACGCTCGCAAGGCGGCTCCTCGACCAGTTGGACGAGACGCAGTTCGAGTCGGCGCTGCTGATCATCATTCACACCGCGATCACCTCGCAGTGGCTCTTGAAGAAGATCTCGACGCAATTGGGGGTCGACCATCCGGCCGACGATACGCCCACGGTGTTGTCGCAACTCTCCGGGCGACTCATGGAGCTCTTCGAGCAGGGCAAAAAGGCGGTGGTCTTGATCGACGAAGCCCAGATGCTGAACTCCCGGGAAGTTATGGAAGAGTTTCGAGGCATCTTGAACATGGAGGTTGACGGACAAAAGCTCATCACCTTCGTCCTCTTCGGCCTTCCCGCGTTGGACGAGACGCTGGCCTTGGACGGACCGCTGGCCCAGCGCGTGGCCATCCGCTACCAGCTCGAGTCGTTCAGCGAAGCGATCACCAAAGACTACGTTCTCTTCCGACTGAAAGTGGCGGGATCGCAACAGAATCCCTTCACGCCGGGCGCCATTGCGGCGGTCCACCGGTGCACGGGGGGCATCCCGCGTTTGATCAACACGTTGTGCGACAACGCGCTCTTGGAGGGATTTCTGCGCAAGCGTGACAAGATCGACGAAGGGTTGATTCACGAGATCGCCAACGATCTCAAGCTGACCACCCCACTTCAGTCCGCGGCGTGACGCGCGGCATGTCTTGCAATTTTCCCCCTGTTTCGATAAGGTAAGCCCCATCGCGTCCTCGCCGCTCGGCGGGACGTCCAGCCAATTGTTCGGACTCCTTCCGTTTCCCTCCGTGACCGAAAGGGAAGAGGCCGCTCACAACACGGGGTGATCGTGACGAAACGAGTCTTCATCAAGACGTGGGGCTGTCAGATGAACGAACACGACGCCGAGCGGATGGCCGGCCTGGTCGCGCCGATGGGATACGTGCCGACCGCGACGCCGGATGACGCCGACCTGATCTTGCTCAACACCTGCAGCATCCGCGATAAAGCCGAGCAAAAGGTGTACAGCGACCTGGGCCGGCTCAATGCCATCAAGGCCGCGCGACCGGATGTCCTCATCGGAGTCGCCGGGTGCGTGGCGCAACAGGAAGGCCGCGCGCTTTTGCAGCGCGCTCCCGCCGTTGATCTGGTCTTCGGATCCAAGGGCATCGAGCGCCTTCCCGCGCTGTTGACCGAGGCCCTGACGACCGGACGGCGCGTCGTGTATACGGAGGATCCGATCGGGATCGCGCCGACGCTGCCTGCCGATCGGCGGGAGCGGGTCAGAGCGTGGGTGTCGATCATGGAAGGATGCGAGAACGCGTGTAGCTTCTGCGTGGTGCCGGCCACCCGGGGCCGCGAACGCAGCCGGCTCAGCCGAGAGATTTACGACGAGATTGCCGCGCTCTGCGCATCCGGGTGTCGGGAAGTGACCCTCCTGGGACAAAACGTGAACTCCTACGGCCGCACGTCCTTCGAGGGCGTCGACTTCGCGGCGCTGTTGGGCGGCATCCATCCCATCGAGGGGCTCGCGCGCATCCGTTACACCACCTCGCATCCCAATGCGATGACGCCGCGTTTGATGGAGACGCTGGCGCGATGGCCCAAGGTCTGCCGTCACGTGCACCTTCCCCTGCAAGCGGGGTCGGATCGTACCCTGGAGCGCATGCGCCGCGGCTATACCTTATTGGAGTACATGGCCCTGGTCGACGGGCTGCGGCAGCGCATGCCCGACGTCGCGTTGACGACCGACGTGATCGTCGGATTTCCAGGAGAGACCGAAGCCGACTTTCGGGACACGCTGGCGGCGCTGGAGGCGATCGAGTTCGACAACATCTACGCGTTCAAGTACTCGCGGCGTCCCAACACGGCGGCCCTGGCCATGGAGGATCATGTTCCCGAATCGGAGAAGGATCGGCGGCTCCAGGCGGCGCTCGCGGCGCAGCGTCCGATCACCCGCCGGAAGAACGACGCGCTCCAGAACCGAGTCGAAGAGGTCTTGGTGGAGGGTCCGAGTAAGACCGATCGGACCCGGTTGATGGGCCGGACGTCGAGCAACCGGGTCGTCAATTTCGATGGTCCGCCAACGCTGATCGGCCGCCTTCTGCGGGTCCGGATCACCCAGGTCAAAGCGAATTCGCTCGACGGACGCGTGGACGAGTGAAGGACCGCGACGTGGCATCCATTCCTGCGGGGCGAGGCGGCGTGACGATGGCGAGCCCGATGTGGTGGTGGGTGGCCGCGGCGCTCTACGCGCTCGGTATCTTCGCCTTTTCATCGCAACCGTACCCCTTCGGGATCAGGCGACTGCCGTTTTTGGTGGACAAGATCATCCACGTCTTCGTCTACGGCCTGTTCTCCGGCGTGGTATTCGTCGCGCTGCGCCGGTCGCGGCCTCGAACGTCGTGGCTCCTCCTCTCGGTCGTGGCGCTGACCCTGACGGTTCTGTACGCTCTCAGCGACGAGTACCATCAGTCCTTTGTCCCGCATCGGCGCGTCGACATGTACGATTTCGCGGCGGACGCCGTCGGGGCGTTCTTCGCACAATGCGCGGTCCTGTGGGCGGGACACGGTCACTCGCCGCTCGGGTGAGCCCCGTGTCGAGGGCGCTTCGATGACGTCTTCTCGCCTTCACGCCGTGATCTTGGCCGGGGGGAGCGGCACACGGTTCTGGCCCCTCTCTCGCCGATCGGCTCCCAAGCAGCTCATCGCGCTCCTGAGCGATCGCACCATGCTTCAGGAAACCGTGGCGCGGGTGGCGCCCTTGGTGCCGCCGGAGCGCGTGTGGGTCGTTACCGGTCGAGAGCACGTCGACGAAGTCGGCCGCCAATTGCGGATGGTCGGGGCGACCGGCCCGGTGATCGTCGAGCCCGTCGGCAGGAATACCGGGCTCGCGATCGCGGTGGCGGCGCATCGTCTGGTCGAACTCGATCCCGAGGCGGTGATGACGGTGCTTCCCGCCGATCACGTCGTGGCCAAACCTGACGCGTTTCTCCGGTCCGTTTCCCAAGCGGAAGAGCTCGCGCACCGGGGGTTCCTGGTGACGATCGGTCTCGTGCCGCGACGTCCTGAAACCGGATACGGCTACATCAAGCGCGGCGCGCCGCTGCCGTCGGATGGTCCCGAAGGCAAAGGTCTTTCGGATCCCGGCGCGTTCCTCGTCGAGCGGTTCGTCGAAAAACCGGACCGCAAGACCGCGGAGCGCTATATCAGCCAAGGCGGTTATCTGTGGAACGGGGGGATGTTCATCTGGCGCGCCGCGGCGATTCTCGACGAGATTCGAGCGCACGCTCCCGCGCTGGCCAAGGCCGCCGCCGACATCGCGACGGCCGTTCGCTCCGGCGCCGATGAGGGTCGCATGAGGGACCTGTACGAGCGGATCGAGTCCGTTTCCATCGATTACGCCGTGATGGAACACACCGCCCGCGCCGCCGTGATTCCCGTCGAGATGGGATGGAGCGACGTGGGAAGCTGGGCCGCGCTCGACGACGTGGCGGAGCACGACGAGCGCGGCAACGTGGTCAGCGGACGCGTGCTCGATGTCGACAGCGAACGATCGATCCTCTACGCGCAGGACCGTCTGGTCGCCACGATCGGTCTTCAGGACATGATCGTGGTCGATACCCCGGACGCCACGTTGGTGTGTCGAAAAGACCGGGCGCAGGACGTTCGACGCGTGGTCGGCGAGCTGGAGAAACGGCACGCGCAGGAGCACGTCGTCCACCGGACCGTGCAGCGGCCGTGGGGCACGTACACCGTGTTGGAGGAGGGCGAGGGGTATAAGATCAAACGGATCGTCGTCAACCCCGCGTCGCGGCTGAGTCTCCAATCGCACCATCGGCGCAGCGAACATTGGGTCGTCGTGGCCGGAACGGCGCGCGTCACGTGCGGCGACCGCGTCTACGACGTCGCGACCAACGAGAGCACCTTCATTCCTCCCCAAACCAAACACCGCCTCGAAAACGTCGATCCGTCGATCCCGCTTCAGATTATCGAGGTTCAAAGCGGACCGTATCTCGGCGAAGACGACATCGTCAGGTTCGATGACGATTTCGGACGAAAATAGGCGCCCGTCCATGCACGGCCATCTCGGGAAGCAGCATTCGTCCGTCACGCTAGAGCTGCGTTGTCGGTCGGCCTTGCGTGCTCACGTACGATACAGTACGCTCCGCGCGCAAGGCCTCCCTGCTTCGCGATCTGGGCGGAAGAGGCCGTTTGCATTCCGCGTCCTTGGCGCGGTGCAGATTCCGCCTTGCATCTGGCCATGCCTGAACGGGCTCAACCCATGAGCATTTTTCGCGAATACGACATCCGGGGCGTCGTTGGGGCCGACCTGACGTTCGATCTCGCGGAACGGATCGGACGGGCGTTCGGCACGATGGTGCGCCGCAACAACGGATCGTCGGTGAGCCTCGCGCGCGACGTTCGCGAGCATTCCACCCCGATTCGGGATCGTCTTGCCGCGGGCATTCTCTCGACCGGCGTCGACGTGGTGGACCTGGGAGTCTGCCCCACGCCGCTGCTGTACTATTCGCTCTTCCATCTGCGGGTCGACGGTGGCGTGATGATCACCGGCAGCCACAACCCTCCCGAGTTCAACGGCCTGAAAATGTGCGTGGGGAAGGAGGCGATTTACGGCGCGGCGATTCAAACCATTCGCCGGATGGTGGAGGGCGGCGAGCGCCTCTCGGGAGCGGGACGGACATCGGAGTATGCGATCATCCCGGCGTACCACGACGAGCTGACCCGGCAGTTCTCCGCCCTTCGAACCGCGCAGGGAGGCGCATCCGGAGCCACGCCGCTCCGAGTCGTCGCCGATTCGGGGAACGGCGTGGCCGGTCTTGTCGCGCCGGCCCTCTTGAAGGCGATCGGCTGCGACGTGATCGAGCTGTACAGCGAGCCGGACGCGCGATTTCCGCATCACCATCCTGATCCCACCGTGCTCGACAACCTCCGCGATCTGATCGCCGCCGTGAAGGCACGGCGCGCCGACGTGGGGATCGCCTACGACGGGGACGCCGATCGGCTCGGCGTGATCGACGAGCGGGGCGACGTTCTCTGGGGAGACCGTCTGCTGGCGCTGCTGGCCGGCCCCGTCCTTGCGGCGAAGCCCGGGGCGCCGGTGATCGCGGAAGCCAAGTGTTCGCAGGTGCTCTACGACGAGATCGCCCGGCTCGGCGGCCGGCCGGTGATGTGGAAGACCGGGCATTCCCTGATCAAAGCGCGCATGAAGGAGCTTGAGGCGCCGTTGGCCGGTGAAATGAGCGGCCATCTCTTTTTCGGCGATCGCTACTACGGGTACGATGACGCGATCTACGCGTCGTGCCGCGTCGTAGAACTTCTCGTCCAGACCGGACAGTCCATGTCCGCGTTGGCGTCCCGCCTGCCGACCACGCACGTGACCCCCGAGATCCGCGTCGATTGCCCCGACGAGCGGAAGTTCGGCGTCGTGAATCGGCTCCAGGAGTTTTTTAAGCGCGCCGCCAAAGAGGCGGGACTCTTTGCGCTCCCGATCCAAGAGGTGATCGACGTCGACGGCGTGCGGGTTCGAACCGCGTGGGGATGGGGGCTCGTTCGGGCCTCGAATACCCAACCCGTCCTCGTCCTTCGATTCGAAGCGGATAGTCCCGAACACCTCGCCGAGATTCAGACGGCGATGGAGGCGCAGGTCAAGGAGTGCCTGGGCGGATAGCCCGCGTCGCCGACCGGAAGGCGAGCGCGCTGAGCCGGCTCGTCGGTCCGATCGGCCGTCTTGTCCCAACGATCGCGCTCCTGTTCGGGTTGTCGGCCTGCGCGCCTCCCGCGGCGTCTTCCGACCGCACCTTCCGCCTCGTCCTTTCCAACGAGCCGCCGACCCTCGATTGGTCGCTCGCGACCGACAGCGTGTCGATCACCGTCATCGAGAACCTCATGGACGGCCTCACGCGCTTCGACCGGAATCTTCAGCCGGTACCCGCCGTGGCCGTTCGTTGGGAGGTCTCGCCGGACGGCCGCCGCTACCTGTTCTCCCTGCGATCGGACGTCGCCTGGACCGACGGGCGTCCCGTGACGGCCGGGGACTTCGAATACGCGTGGAAGCGCCTGCTCGACCCCAAGACCGGATCGGAGTACGCGTACTTCTTGTACCCGGTGCTGAACGCCAAGGCGTACAACACCGGCGCGTTGAAGGACCCCTCGCTGGTCGGCGTTCGGGCGCTCTCCCCCTCGGTGTTGGAGGTCCGCCTCGAGCGACCTCTCGTGTATTTCCCGAGTCTCACGACGTTCATCGCCACGTTTCCGCAGCGCCGCGACCTCGTCGAACGCTTCGGAGACCGGTGGACCGATCCCGAACACCTCGTCACCAACGGGCCGTTTCGCCTCGCCGATTGGCGGCACGAATACCGGCTGGATCTGGCCGCCAACGCCGGCTACTACGAAGGACGGCCCGCACTGGACCGCGTCCTGATGTACGTCGTGAACGAACGGACGACCGAACTGACGCTGTACGAAACCGGCGATCTCGACTACGCGCAGCTCCCGCCGGAGGCGATCCCGTCGTTCGAAGGGAAGCCGGAGCACACGCGATTCCCGATCCTCCGCGGCTACTACGTCGGGTTCAACGTGAACAAGCCTCCGTTCACCGACCCTCGCGTCCGCCGCGCGTTTACCCTGGCCCTCGATCGCGAAGAATTTCCCAAGATTCTCCGGGGAGGGGAACACGCGGCGCGAAGCTGGGTGCCGCCGGGCATGTTCGGTTACGACCCCTCGGTCGGGCTGCCGTTCGACCCCGCGCGAGCGCGCGCCCTGTTGGCCGAGGCGGGCTATCCGGACGGGCGGGGGATGCCGGCCGTGGCCTACGTCTTCAACACCGGCCCGGTCAACACATTGGTCGCGGAGAATCTGCAAGCCCAGTGGAAGAAAAATCTTGGCGTCACCGTGACGCTGGATAACCTGGAGTGGAAGGTCTACCTCAAGCGGTTGCAACACGACGCCCCGCCCCTGTATCGGCTCGGCTGGGGCGCGGATTACCCCGACCCCGATAATTTTCTGGCGTTGTTCACGGCCGGTTCGGGCAACAACCACACCGGTTGGGCGAACGCACGGTACGACGCGCTGGTCGCCGAGGCGGCGGCCGAGGCCGACCGGACGAAGCGGTCCGCGCTCTATCACGACGCCCAACGGCTGTTGACGGAAGAAGACGTCCCGATCATCCCGCTCTTCTCGCACGTCCAAAACGTGCTGACGAAGCCCTGGGTGAAGGGGCTGGACTTCAACGCGATGGAGATCCTGTCGTTGCACGGCGTGACCAAAGAGGCGACGCCGCGATGATCCGCGTGGCGGCGCGACGGATCGGGTGGGGGCTGACCGTACTCTGGGCGGTGGCGACGCTGACGTTCCTCCTCCTGCGGGTGGTGCCCGGGGGGCCTTTCGATACCGAGAAGCAGCTCCCGCCCGAGATCCTCGCCAATATCGAGGCGAAGTACCACTTGGATGAACCCGCGTGGCAACAGTACCTGCGCTACCTCGGAGGCGTCGCCGTTGGGGATCTGGGACCGTCCTTCAAATACGTGGGCCGGGACGTGGCGGATATTCTGGCGGAGACGTTTCCGGTCTCGTTTACCCTGGGCCTGGTCGCGCTGGTATTGGCCGTGGTCGTGGGGCTGACGTTCGGCATCTTGGCCGGCGAATGGGCCGGGACCGGTATCGATCGCGGGGGTATGGTCGTGGCGACGGCAGGCGTGGCGCTGCCGAATTTCGTCCTGGGCGCGCTCTTGGTGCTGATCGTCTCCCATCGCTGGCATCTGCTTCCGCCCGCGCTCTGGGAAGGGCCGAGGTCCCTCGTCCTCCCGGCGGCGACGCTCGGACTCGGTCCCGCGGCGTACATCGCGCGCCTCACCCGGTCGAGTCTCCTCGACGTCGCGCGCCACGAGTACCTCCGTACCGCCCACGCCAAGGGGTTGACCCGGGGGATGGTGCTGTTCAAACACCAGCTCCCGAACGCGTTGATGCCGGTGGTGACCGTCCTGGGGCCGCTTGCCGCGACGCTCGTGACCGGTTCGTTCGTGGTGGAGTATCTCTTCGCGATCCCCGGCATGGGCCGATTCTTCATCACGGCCGTGACCAACCGGGACTATCCGCTCATCATGGGGGCCACGCTGCTGTACGCCGCGCTGCTGGTCGTCGCGAACTTCCTCGTCGATCTCGCCTACGCGTGGCTCGACCCGCGGGTGAGGATCGAATGAGCGCGGATTCGACCGTGGATCGGGCGTTCGAGGCGGCTCCTCGTCGGATCTCGGGGTTCAGCGTCTTCAACGCCGCCGTGATCGGGGCGGTCGTGTCGGTCGCTCTCCTGGCTCCCCTGGTCGCGCCCTATCCGTATGACGCCCAGGATACCGACGCATTGTACGCCGCCCCGTCGTCCGTTCATTGGATGGGAACCGACCGCCTTGGGCGCGATTTGTTCTCCCGCATCGTGTACGGCACCCGGACCTCCTTGCTGGTCGGGCTGGCGTCGGCGCTGGTCGCGCTGATCCTTGGGACGGCGTACGGAGCCGTCTCGGGATACGTCGGCGGCGCGGTCGATCGCGTCTTGATGCGGGGGCTCGAAGTGCTGTATGCCTTGCCGGATTTGCTGCTCATCATCCTGCTGAGCGTCGTGGTCGGCCGCGGCGTGCCGGGCATGATTCTGGCCATCAGCTTGGTCGGGTGGATGACGGTCGCGCGCCTGATCCGCGGCGAGATTCTCCGGTGGCGCGAGCGTCCGTTCGTCGAGGCGGCCCGCGCCACCGGGGCGGGACACGCGCGGATCCTGTTCGTCCACCTCCTGCCCCAGACCGTGGGGCCGCTCATCGTCACGCTCACGTTCCGCATCCCGGCGGGGATTCTGGCCGAGTCGACGCTGAGCTTCGTCGGCCTCGGGATCGCCGCCCCGCAAACGAGCTGGGGGAGCCTCGCCGGAGAAGGATGGTCCGCGCTCAAGTTCTACCCTCATGTGATTCTCTTCCCAAGCCTGGCGATCTTCCTGACCATGCTGGCCTTCAACCTCCTGGGAGATCAACTGCGGGACGCCCTCGACCCCGCCCGCCGTTAACGTGGTATGTGGCCGGAAGATCGGCCTGCCTTGCAGTTCGAATTGCGGTTCGGAATTGACATCCCTCCGGTTGTCATGATACAGATCACCATCCCATCAGAACTCGCGCCGCCATTCCGCTCCGAGATGCTGGCCGCGCGATCGCCGCGGGTGATCAAGCGCTGAGGACGCCATCTCGAGCGGGTGCGGAAACAGCACGACGCCGACCTGGCCGCAGGATTTGGGCGGGTGTCGCTTCCTGATGCCTTGGCTCGCCAATACCGGGGGGCGGACCGTGAATGGGGGTGGCAGTGGGTGTTCCGGCCTCGACCATATCCGCTGACCCACGAACGGACGAACGGCGACGGCACCCCATGCACGAATCCGTGCCGCAGAGGGCCATCCGCGAGGCCAGGCGCCGCGCGGGAATCACCAGGCCGGTTGGGCCGCACACATTGACACTGTTTCGCGACGCATCTCCTGGAAGCGGGCTATAACATTCGCACCGTCCAGGAGCTACTCGGGCACAGCGACGTCAGGACCATGATGATCTACACCCATGTCCTCAATCGAGGCGGCCTCGGCGTGCAAAGCCCCGCAGACCGATTACTCGGTGGACCAAGCAAGTCATGTTAGGACGCATAATCTGCAGGATAACATTCTTCATGGTGTGATCGAGGTTATTGGCTCAAATATCTTGATTATTTTATCAATCTATTGAATTGCTGTTCCGGATACTAAAACGGTTAGGAGGCGGTTTGAGACGGATTTGTCGAAATGATTAGGATGTCGAATTTTAGTTAGGCGTCACTACCGCTCCCAAACCACGAAGGACAAACGATGAGTATTCAACTACCCGCTCTGATTGCCGGCTTCTTCCAAGCCCACAACACAGGAGAGACAGACCACTTCAAAAACCTTTTCACGACGGACGCCGTTGTCTCCGATGAGGCTCACGAGTATCGTGGCGACGCAATCAAGTCGTGGATTGACGGCACGGTTTCCAAATACCGTCCCTTACATGCTGAGGTTACCAGTCTTGTGCCGAGTGGCAGCCAGACAGTCGCCACCGCACAGGTCAGCGGTACTTTTCCCGGCAGCCCTGTTCAGCGTCGTTACCAGTTCACGATCCGAGGCGGCAAGATTGCTGCACTGAGCATCGGGGCATGAATCCACCAATAAGTAGCCTATGAGCGGTCGGACAGATCGGTAACAGAATAGTCCGGGGACATGGGTTACAGTTGGCGGTGCAGTCTACCAAAGGCATCCTCGATTTTCATGTGGCGTTCGAGCAGCCGCCCCAGCTTGA